>OFGN01000093.1_pt1 | contig 96561 bp, 103 predicted proteins | sample 1521821 | NCBI WGS metagenome assembly OFGN01 (sample SAMEA3504094, study PRJEB24116) | mouse gut metagenome | biome: mouse gut; feature: mouse-associated habitat; material: faeces | place: Denmark | collected 2011
GTCAGAGGGTTTTTAAAAACCCTCTGACGCTAATTTATCATCTATCGCTTTTCCGATATCATTTCGCATATATTTATTCTGAAATGTTACCCATTCAGTTGCCGCATATGCATTCTTTCTTGCTTCTTTCAAATCTGTGCCTTCTGCCGTTACACCAAGTACGCGTCCTCCGTTCGTGACAATTTTACCGTCCGCAAACTTTGTTCCGGCATGGAAACAATAATATCCATCATGTTCTTTAAATGTATCCAATCCGAAAATTTCGAATCCTTTATCGTATTTAACTGGATAACCGTCAGATGCAAGTACAACGCAAACTGCTGCATTATCTTCGAATTCAAGATTGATTTTATCGAGTGTTCCATCTATACAAGCTTCCATCACTTCAATAATGTCAGATTTCATACGTGGTAATACAACTTGCGTCTCCGGATCCCCGAATCTTGCATTATATTCAAGTACTTTTGGCCCGTCTTCTGTGAGCATGAGTCCAAAAAAGATGATTCCTTTGAATTCTCTTCCTTCTGCTTTCATCGCATCTACCGTCGGTTGAAAAATATATTTCTCACAATACTCTTCTATTTCCTTTGTATAGAATGGACTTGGGGAAAATGTTCCCATTCCTCCGGTATTGAGACCCTGATCACCATCTTTTGCACGTTTATGATCTTGTGCCGATGTCATAGTTTTGACAGTAGTTCCGTCTACAAAAGAAAGTACGGATACTTCTCTTCCAGTCATAAATTCTTCTACTACCATAACATTTCCGGCAGAACCAAACTGCTTATCAAGCATAATCGATTTTACTCCTTCTTTTGCCTCTTCCAAAGTATTACAGATCAACACACCTTTTCCAAGCGCCAATCCATCTGCTTTCAGCACAATTGGAAATTTTGCATTTTCCAGGTAAGCAAGCGCTTCTTCTGCATCCGTAAAATTCTCATACCCCGCCGTCGGAATATTATATTTCTTCATAAGATCCTTAGAAAACGCCTTAGACCCTTCCAATATTGCTGCATTCTTACGTGGTCCGAACACACGCAATCCTTCTGCCTCGAACACATCTACCACGCCGCCTACAAGCGGATCATCCATACCAATAATAGTAAGATCGATTTCCTTTTCCTTTGCAAACGCCGCCAATTTTTCAAATTCCATTGCACCAATCTCAACACACTGCGCAAACTCCGCAATACCTGCATTTCCCGGTGCACAATAAATCTTATCTACCTTACTGCTTTTTGCCACACTCCATGCAATCGCGTGCTCTCTTCCGCCGCTCCCAACAATTAATATCTTCATCTGCCTCTCTCCTTTTTCCGAATTCTTGCTCCGTCGTCAAATTTACAACGCATTTCTTTCACGCCCTGAAAATTTCACTCGACACACTATTGCGCTACCACTGCTTTCCCATTCACAACTTCGACTCTTCCATTTGCAATCAAGTCAATCGCCTGCGGCAAAATCTTCCACTCTGCCTCTTCCATCACCCGTCTTTGCAAAACTTGCGGCGTATCTCCATTTTGCACATCCACCGCCTTTTGCAAAATGATCGGCCCGGTATCCGTGCCTTCATCCACAAAATGTACCGTCGCACCTACGACTTTTACTCCACGCGCAAGCGCCGCCTCATGCACTTTCAAACCATAATATCCGGTTCCGCAAAATGCCGGAATCAAAGATGGATGGATGTTAATTATTTTGTTTCTGTACTTTTCTATCATTTCCTTCGGAATGACCACTAAGAAGCCAGCCAGAACAATTAAGTCTGGCTGCAATTCATCTATCTTATTCAAAAAAGCTTCATTAAATAACTCTCTGGAATCATAATTCTTAGGCGAAACACAAAATGCAGGGATGCCTGCCATATCTGCACGCTCCAAAGCATATGCATTCTGGTTATTGCTAATGACTCCTGTAAGCCTCGTATTCGTAATCGTTCCGTCATTTACTGCGTCAATGATCGCCTGAAGGTTTGTCCCACCCCCAGACACCAAAACAACTACATTTAACATAAGCTTACTCCTTTTTCTCCATTCTCAATGTGTCCAACTATGTATCCTGCTTCGCCCGCTGCTTCAATCGCCTTCATTGTCGCCTCTACATCATCCTTGTCTACTGCAACAATCATACCAAGTCCCATGTTAAATGTATTGTACATGATTTCTTCTTTAATATCGCCTTTTTCTGCAAGCATTTTGAAAATCGGCGGAATCGGATAGCTGTCCTTCTCCACAACCGCGCGCACACCATCACAAAGCATACGTGGAATATTCTCATAAAAACCACCGCCCGTAATATGGCTGCAAGCTTTAATTTTCACACCAGCCTCTTTCATCGTACGAAGTGCCTTTACATAAATCTTCGTCGGCGCCAAAAGAGCCTCGCCAAGCGTAGTTCCAAGGCTGTCGTGATAAGTCTTCAAAGACTCTTCATTCATCTCAAACACTTTTCTTACCAAAGAAAATCCATTACTGTGAACTCCGGAAGATGCCATACCAATCAACACATCCCCATCCTTTAACTCTTTTCCCGTAATCAAATCCTTCTCATCTACGACACCAACCGCAAATCCCGCAAGATCATATTCATCCACCGGATAGAATCCCGGCATCTCTGCCGTTTCGCCGCCGATCAACGCTGCATCAGACTGCTTACAACCATCAGCAACACCACTCACAATAGTCGCAATTTTCTCCGGTTCATTTTTTCCGCAAGCAATGTAATCCAGGAAAAATAATGGTTCCCCGCCTGCACATGCAATATCATTCACACACATAGCCACACAATCAATTCCGATCGTATCATGCTTGTCTAAAATAAATGCAAGTTTCAGTTTGGTTCCCACGCCGTCTGTTCCGGATACTAAAGTCGGTTTCTCCATATTTTTGAACTTTTCCATAGAAAACGCTCCCGAAAAACCTCCAATATTCGTCAGAACCTCCGGTCTCATCGTCTCCTTAATATGTTTTTTCATCAATTCCACTGATTTGTATCCAGCCTCGATATCTACTCCTGCGCTCTTGTAATCCATAATTTCTCCTCCATCCAGCCTTTCGGCTGCTTTTGTAATTGTATTGATTTTTCTACATCTGATTCAGATATTCTTTATGTCCCAATCTATCTAACTTCTCAGCCTTTGCCTGTACCGTTTCTTTCATCTCCCTGGAATATGCCTTCAGTCTTTCCAGCAATTCCGAATCGGATGTCGCAAGAATTCTTGCAGCCAAAAGCGCTGCATTCATTCCGCCGTCAATTGCAACAGTTGCAACCGGAATTCCAGGCGGCATCTGCACGATCGAATACAGTGCATCCACACCCTCTAAGTTCTTTCCGGACATCGGAATGCCAATTACCGGCATTGGGAAAATCGCTGCACACATCCCCGGAAGATGCGCTGCCATTCCGGCTCCTGCAATAATCACTTTAAAATCTTTTTCTTCTGCCGATTTTGCATACTCAAAAAACACATCCGGCTCACGATGTGCAGAGATAATTGTTATCTCATATTCCACACCAAGTTTTTCCAACATATCCGCAGCCTTGCTCATAACCTTCATGTCAGAGTCGCTGCCCATCACAATCCCAACTTTTGGCATAATATTACCTCTCTTCATTTGATTTCTGTTATTTCCTCATAATGAGATATTTTACCTGTTCTTATTTATACTGTCAAATTTTTTTACAATCACAGCTCGCAAAAAATATCACAGTTCGTTCATAACAGCTCGGATCAGCTGCTTTACACACTACATTTCCTCAAATGGTTCGTTCAGCACTTCCGTACCCTTAAGGACAAATCTTCCATCCTTTAAAAGTACAATCTTCTTTCTATCCGCCGTCACTACGCAAATCTCTGCAATTTCCTCATACGGAATCGTAATGTCCGTATGACACTGAAAATACGCCGATGCCAAATCTGTCTTCCGCAAAATGGACACCGAATTATCTCTTGCCACAATTTCCTTGCCATTTGGATTATATACCTTCGTATCCTCACTCCATGAATAGCACGTATCGCCTACTGCAAAATGCGGCCCCATCTTCTCGGCAATAAGAATCGTCATCTTATCATGGATATCGTATTTTTTCGCAGCCACATAAGCAGTCGTATTCGTGCCGATAGCAAACTCCCCAAGCGGCAATGTCGGATGATTATACAAAATATTATCCTCTATATACTTTTTGTTGTCCTCTTCCTTCTCAAAATTCGTACAATTGTAAGAAACAATCTTCCCATCCACGAATTCCATTGCCAGATTCTTATATAACAACTCATTCAGATATACTTTACTCACATGAAGAGTCCCATTCGTCCCCTCCAATACCGGTGACGTAAACACCTCGCCCACCGGAATATTCACATCCGCCACACAATTTTCAAAAATCGTTTCTTTATCCGGATTTGATAACCGATACAACTGTACCTTCAAATCCGTCTTATTCTCATCTTTTCCAAGAATATGCACATATTCTCCCTGATCCAATGCATCGATAAGCGTCTGCTGCACCTTCTCATACACATCCGCATCCAATGTATTGATTTTAATGACTTCCGCAAAAATCTCTTCAAACTTCTCCCCAATCTCCGGTACCGGATACGAAATAATCGTAAAACTGCGCTCCTCACCCTTGATATAGTGATTCGTTATCTGGCTCATCTTGCTGTCGCCTCGTACGGACAATTCTTTTTGCTTTTTCGTAAATACAATCGCATACGGATTCGTTTCCGGCGCAAACGGTTCTTCTCCAAAAGTCTCTATCACCGCCGGCCCTGCATATTTTTCCGCTGCTTCTTTATACTGCTCATACACATTTTTTGCAACATCAAGTTTGCGCTCCACAAACCTCTTGTCCAAAATCAATCCAAGGTCTTCCCTGTGATCATAATCATACTGCTTATTCGCAGACGTTCCGCTATACCCAATCTTGTGCACACCTTTTTTCGTAAGCACACTCACTCCCGGACGAAGAATCGTTGTCTGAAGACCCATTTTTTCAAAATTTTCCATCGCCCTTTTCACAACTCGCTCAAATCCGATCGGAAACCGGATTTCCACTGTCGATTTTTTATGAAGCGGCTTATTTCCATTAACAAATCCCATCCGATAGCCTTCTGTATATACATCCGCCATCTTCGCAATCGTCTCCTGCGGTAATGCATTGATAAATTCTGCCATACGGATTTCATTTTCAGAAACATATTCCCCATACGCATATAAATACCGCAAATCATTTAAGCTGCATGTTTTCACATGTTCTGCCGCAAACGAATATTGCGGCAGTATCTGTTCCCGGATACGATCCGCATAAAACACATCGCAATAATCGCTGACATACCAGTAAATCACATTTTTTAATTCCTTCACATCCGGCATTTGTTCCTCAAAATTATTATAAATCTCAATGAACAACTCTGATAGAATCGTCAAATAAGAAAGACGCCCTTCATATGCATAAGCAATGCCGCCACGCATCTCCGTATAAAGAAAACTAAGAAGCGTACCATACTCCTCGCCAAACTTTTGCACCGCATACTCAGGATTCGCATAACTTATCCCATAATTTTCCGGCAAAATATCTTCATAAAGCATCTCATTTTCCTGCTGCAAGGATGTCATTGATATGTCCGCTTCTTCTCTTGTCCCGATGTTTGTAAGTTCCAAAAGAAACTTCGCCGTCTCCCGGAAATATCCAAGATACGGCTCATTTACACTCTCTTCTGTTAAAATATCGCAAAGCCTTTCCTTTGCCAAGGCAGAACGTTCATCCGCCAACTCATTTTCTTCCTGTTTCCATGTTATCATTTAAAATAATCCTCCGAGAAATAATGCTGTCAAACTAAATGCCAGGATTCCATTCAGAACAATTCCCACTCTGCACGACCTGTAATCCTTCTCTATCTCACGTAATCCCCGAACACCGATCGCAACACCAAACCAGCCGGCAATCATAATAATAAGCCCAAGCGCTCCTGTCACCGCCGGTGTCTCTCCTCTATTTATGTACGCCGTCAGCAGCAGCAGAAAATAAACCAAAAACACAACTCCTGCAATCATACAAGATATTCTGCCACCTTTGGAAGGTTTCAATCTTAGCTCGCCGCCGCGTTCACTTCGTCTTCTCTTATGTTCCTTTAACCTTATATATGTTCTACCCGCGTCTCTTTTTTGTATCATGACTTCTCCTTATAGCATTGCAAATGACAAACAGGATGTAACCCGCCATTCCTCCGATTGTATTAAGCAGCAAATCGTCTACGTCAAAGGATCCTACTCTGGCAAAAAACTGAAATACTTCCACGCAAAGACTGACCCCAAAACTATAACTAAGTGTCATCAGAAAACTTCTGTGTTTACTTGCCATCGGCAAAAAAAATCCAAACGGCACGAAAATCACTACGTTTCCAATAAGATTCGTACACGTAGAAAACCACCCAAGCTGCTCTCTGTAATTCCAAAACCTTTTAATTTCTTTAAATAACTCCAAATTATAGCGGAACTCCCGAAATTCTCCGCTTCTGCCATACCAGTCCGAAAATATTAAAAAATAAATCAAAAATGCAATATACAGCACAAACAATAATTTCCCCAGTATGCGTATTCTTTTTCTGTTCTTAGCATTCAAAATGGTTCCCTTTCGCTAAAATGTTAATTCCCCTTTACGTTTCAAAAGATGTGCTCCGCTGACAATAGAAACAATCCCTGCAGCAAGCCCTATTACAATCATAACAATCCCTATCACAATATTTCCGCTGCCGACAAGCTTCATAGTTCTATATACTTTTTCTTCCATAGAAATCCCCCTCTATTTTGCTCCGTATTGTTCATAGTATGCGTCAATCGCAGCCTTTAATGTATCATCGATCACAATTTCACCATTACATTCTTTATTATACAGACACTCCACAACCTCTGCCATAGATACAATTGCAGCAGTTTCAAATCCATATAAATCTTTCACTTCATCAAGCGCACATTTTACTCCGCCTTTTCCCACTTCCATACGATCAAGGGATACCATAAGCCCTACAATCGTCACATCCGCTGCTCCTTTTACCTTCGGTACCGTCTCTTCCATAGATTTTCCGGATGTTGTCACATCTTCAATCATGATCACACGGTCACCGTCTTGCAGCTTACTTCCGAGAAAACTTCCTTTATCTGCACCGTGATCTTTCTCTTCTTTACGGTCAGAGCAATAACGTACTTCCTTTCCATATAATTCACTGTATGCCATCGCCGTCACTACAGCAAGCGGAATCCCTTTATAAGCCGGTCCAAACAACACGTCAAAATCATCTCCATATGTATTGTGAATCGCTTTCGCATAATACTCGCCTAATTTTTTCAGCTGGGAACCTGTCACATACGCTCCTGCATTCATAAAAAACGGAGATTTCCTTCCACTTTTCAATGTAAAATCTCCAAACTTAAGCACTTTGCTCTCCACCATAAACTCTATAAATTCCTGTTTATATTGTTCCATATTTCTTAAAACCTCCGTATTTATGGGCTTTTCTCACCCTTATTTTCTATTTTTATCCCATACTACACCATTTTTACATCATTTTATATGCAATGTAAAGAAGGCAAAATCGGGAAAAGAACTATTAAATCTTTTCAATTTTATCATATATTTCCTATTATTTCAATCGAGGAACTTCCTTAAAAATGTACGAAAAACTGTCAAATAATCCTTTTCTTACTCTACAACTTGATTATTCAGCCATTTATCTAATCTTGCTTATGAGAATACAGACGATTTCCAATTCTAACCGTAAAATTACTATATGGGTTATATAAAAGTTCCCTTGCTTTTGTGTCTCCAATCCCTAGATATTCTGAAAGTTCCTTTACGTTTAATAATGTTTTCTCGATACATTACCTTCACTTGGGTACCTAACACCAGTCGAGTATCGAATGAATAACCTTAAAAAAGTTGTTTAGTTTACTGTTGAAAATCCACTTCTTACTCAATGGCCCGACAGGGCTAAGTATCAATAAGCTATCCCCGCGTGTCCCGCGGTTCTTTTCTGCCCGGTTACGGGCATCTTTTAAGTGCAGTCATGCACATAAAATTCTTTTTCCTTCTTCACGGATATTGATTGCTGCATTCACATCCCTGTCTAGCCGATTCCCACACCCACATTCATAGATTCGTTCTGACAATAACAGTTCTTTCTTGACCTTCCCGCATTTGCTGCAAGTTTTACAGCTTCCTCCGTTCCCTTGTAAGACGCACTATTGCCTTTCTATAATATCCTGGATATTCACACCGTGTTCCGTCTGAAAAGACTGCCATCCCACTCATCGCATAATCGATTCCCAGTACTTCCGCTTCTACTTCCGATTTCTTGTCTGCTTGGTTCTCGCAGACTTCATACTCATAAAGCAGACTTGCATAGTATTTCCCGGAGGGTTCCTGACTTATGGTTACCGACTTCAGTACATAGTTATCCGGAATTTCCCGATGCTTTCTGATCTTCACTTCCTTCAGTTTCGGAAGCCGGATCTTTCCATTTCCCAAACGAATATTCCCATTCACGACATTCGTTGTATAGCTCTTCCTGCTTCGATGTCTGGACTTGAATTTTGGAAAACCCACAGACGGATTCGTAAAAAAATTCTTATAAGCCTTTTCTAAATGAAGCTGCACATTCGCAAGGGCTAGGGAATCTACCTCTTTCAACCACGGATACTCTTTCTTATAGGCTGCAGGAGTCGTTTTCTTCATCTTTTTAGTCACTTCATATTCCTTTATCTTATCATCCAGCATGATATTATAGAGAAACGGCAGCATCCAAATGTTTTGGAAAGGAGTTCTTCCTGCTTTTTTCCCGGGTAAATCCGGAACTTATATGCTTTGTTCAAACTTTTTTTCACCCTGACTTTCAATATATCTGCGGATTATTTCAACAGGTGCACCTCCTGCTGTCAAAAGACAAAAGCTCTGACTCCAGAATGCTTCCTTCCAAAGTTTTTCCCGTATTTTGGTATATTCCTTCTTAAATAGCCTGCTGCTTGTACTTTTATAGGCATTGATAAATTTACTGTTCTCACTCTTCGGCTGTGCACGGAACATGACATTACATAATCTTCATCATGATTCCATTCTTCCAATGTAATTCCATATTTTGGTGCAATATACTCAAATATTTCTTTTGCTCTATTTGATATGACATCGTCTATCACTCTCCGGCGATATTTCACAACCATAATCAAATGATCGTATAATAAAAATACTGAATGTGCGTTATTATCCAAATTCATAATAAAATCAGTCCTTTCTTTTGTTTACCTGATTTCATCATAACATATTTAGCACTACAGAACAAGCGTTCTTTTTTAGATTTTTTTGCAATTCATCTCACTACCTAAAGAGGTAGGAGAATTCTTGCTATTTCTTGTTAAAATAAAATCAGTTAAAATCGTATATTCCAACTGCTTACGTATCTTTGCGAAGTAAAAAATGCTATGCAATCCGTGGAACTTTTGCATAGCATTTTTATTTTTCCTTTTACCTGGTATAAGTCATAAGTTTTGAAAGGTTTCCTTATGGGCTACTGCCTTTTGATGACCCACTTTTTTTCATTTCCCCATTCACAGACGATGCCGGAGAAAATTTTGAGATATTCTTATCAAAATCTAACCGTTCGGAGTCTGTCAGAAGAATCCCCAGTTCATCCGAAAAAGTATTCTCATCAAAATTCAGATCTTTCCAATACAATTCCATTCCTATCGGCTGCATCCAGAAATGATCCGTTAAACTTAGTCCATATGCAGACAACATCAGCGATGTATTTGTTTCTTCTTCCAATTGTCTTAAAACTTGCTGGATTCCTCTTCTAGTGTCAGGAATTGCTCTTGCTTTCCACCATTCACTCAAACCATCACCAGCCGCATCACATCCGACTGGCAGTTCTTCTGGCAAATATACTTCCAGTACATAATCAATATGTCCAGTCCTCAAATCTATCTGAACCATGGCAACATCCAAATCCTTATGTTTCAATACATAAAGTTCTGTTTCTTTCGATGTAAATGCAGCTTTCCATTCCTTCTCCATTTGACGGCTTCCTGCCCTTCCGAAAATCGTTTTTTGTTCTTTCCCATTTATTGTACCAGGCCGTTGGCACAACCAAAACACTCCCCAAACTACTATTTCTACTTTATCATGGATTCCAAAACTCAACAACTCCCTATCGAAACTTTTTCCTCTCCGTCTCTATGTATAAGTGTCATATAAAGTAAAGTTCTATTCTGCTAAAGATACATAATATATCAATAAAAGGTTGGGAAAAACAATCCCAACCTTTTACTTTTGCCTATATGCTTCATATCCACAAATCAGTATACCTATAATAAGAATAAGTGTAGAAATTAAAAAGGGAATCAGTACATCATTTCCCCTAAAAGATACGATTAAGCCACTTTGTCCATCTATAGTCCATGGATTTAAAACAGCATATACAAAACAAGCAAATGAATATATAAATCCAATACCAGATAAAATTATCCCAAAAATAAATTTTTTCATTTCAATGTTTCCTCCTATCTTTTAAACTCCTGTTTGTATGTTTCCAGATCCTCTATAATCTTCATATTTACAGGTTTTTCAACCACTTTCAAAGAACTATTAAATCCTCTCAATTTTATCACAGTTTATTATCTATTTCAATCGGAAAACAGTCCTGAATATTTCAAAAAGGGTGTTTTCTCTACTCAACTGAGTATGCCTGTTGTGACATCTGCATCCTGCATGCCTGGGGCAGTGCCATGAAGTTCTTTTGCGTGCTGCCAAGGGTGGCGGAAACCTACCTCAGACTAAAATATCTACAATTTTCAAGGTTCATCTGAGCCTTTTTCTTTTAACTCAGTTTTTCATAACTCACTTGACACTACCCTGTTTCTAACTACTCCGCTTCTTTTTCTTCTGCCTCCCTTAAACTCCTTCTTAGACGGCTTAACGTCACAGGTGTTATCCCCAGGAAGGAAGCAATATATTTATTTCTGACACGCTCAATCAATCCTGGATATTCCTGTAAAAACCATTGATATCTCTGAATCGCAGTATACTGGTTTAATACTTGTTTCAGTTTCCGATGTTCCTCCAGTGCTTGAATTAGTAGGCGATTATAAAGAAGTGTAATCTCCTCATAATCCTTTTGCAATGCAATCACTTCAGATATCGGAACATAAAAAAAGTATCCATCTTCCAATATCTCAATCGATATAGGCGATGGTACATTTAATTCCATCTGACCAAATGGCATCGCTGTACAGCCACATTGGGCACAAAAACAATCCGTTACCTCTCTTCCATCTGCATCCAAAAAATACCCTCGTAAGATGCCTGATTCCATAAAATATACATGATTCAGTATCTCTCCGATACGAACCACAAACTCACCCTTCTTTAATCTCTTACGTCTTGTCGCTTTCGCAAATTTTTGTATCAATTCTTCATCTTTCAAATGATAAACATCACGATAAAAATCATACGCTTCCATAGCACTACACACCCCTTCCATTCCCCCGAATGTGATCTACTCTCTTTTATACCACCGCCCCTCGCAATCCAGCAATATGTGCGCCTTACTGTGCACAATAACTTTTCCGCAATCTGTATGATATTCTTGACTTCCTGTTCATCTTTCAAGATAATAGTTATAGTAATTATAGCTTTGAAAGGTTGCGTTTTACATATGACAAAATTCAGTGATAAATGCAAGGAATTGCTTGCAGAAAATGGTACGAATGTATATCGGTTTTCCAGTACTTCTTCTTTGGAACGAACTGCATTACAGAGAATGATTACCGGTAAAAGACTTCCGAATATAGAATTTGTAAAGGCTTTCTGTCATTCACTTAGATTATCCAAGACAGAAGAAGACGAAGTTTTAGAATTATATAAAATAGAATCCATGGGGGAATCCGCTTATAAAAATGAGCAAAGTATTTTATGCCTTCTGAAGACTTTAAAAGAACTGGAAAAAAATAATTACCAGAATACAATCGGTTTTATTGATTTTAACAACATCGAATTGCTTTCTAATGTTTCTACTCAGGCTTCTGATACGGAGCTTATGACGAATCTGGTACTGACAAAAGAATTTTCGTCAAATAATAATGGAGCCGTTTATACCAATCTTCCTGGGACCTATGCTTCTTTTATCCAACATCTGGAATGGTTATATCGGCAGCATAAAAAGAAAATCTTAGTGAAACATTTAATACAATTTCAGATGAATGCATCTTTAAGCAATGAGAATCTGGATATCATGAACCATGTATTTCCGCTGTTTTTATCTGACACTTTAGATTATCAAGTATTTTATTACTACAGCCGTCTTCTCAAAAGCGATCAGATGCATTTGATTCTTCCATACTATATTATTACCACACAATATGTTTTACTATTATCGGCGGATTTCAGCACAAGTATTTTACTTTCCAAACCTGAAATCATTGAACAATATGCATCAGAATTCAAACGTATATGCGACCTTGCAAGACCTTTATTTCACCGAACCTCATCATTAACTGATACATGGAATTCCTTTATAAGCAGTATTTCATCAGATACTCCTGAAATCAATTATCTGCATCTTCAGCCTTGTTATGTTGATATTGTTGGCGAAAAAACTTTTTTAGACCAGTCGAAACTTTTTATACCAGATCATATGGAAATTGCAAATAAATTTATAGATTCCATCAAGATGAAAAGTAATTATACGAATCATGTATTTTTCACAAAGCGAGGATTGGATATGTTTTGCAAAACAGGGCAATATTATGGGCAAGTAGGTACTTTTTTCCCACCTTTAAATGTACAGCAGCGAATTGAAGCACTGACTCAGTATCAAAATCAAAAAACTTTTCATAATGATATTATGCTAAAAGATTCCTTTTTATCGCTTCCTGAAAACCTTTATTTTGAATTACAGGGAACACATATTTTGCAGATCATACGTATAGATAATATACGGAAAATAGATTTTATAACAGTAGAAGAAAGCAGTATATGTGAGGCATTTTACCAATTCCTCCACTCCCTTCCTGCATCTAAATATGTTTATTCCTCTGAAGACATGAGTAAGATTATTTCACAGGCAATACACAAACTTACATCACTGTCAATTTATTCATAAGTTTCTCTTCCGATATAAAATAACTTAAAAAAGCAAATCAAACCGTACTAAAAGCTGTAAAATTCAACATAAAATTTTACAGCTTTTAAGCAAACCCAATATTTAATGCTTCTACAAATCAACATTTATTTCACCACTTAAAATTGTCACTCTCTTTCTTCTTTTTGCGCAATACGAAAACAATCAAAATCAGACTTGCTCCTGCTATTCCCAAGGCAGCACAAGTAATCATATCATCTCCGGTCTTTGCTGCCGGTTTTAGAACCTTCTCGCTTCCCGTTTTGCTGACATTTTTACTTTCAAAACTACTATTTTGTCTTTCCAGACTACTAGCCATTGCCGTATTCGAACATACTAATAACATAATCATTATCAATATAATAAATATTCTCTTTTTCTTTCTCATACATTTATTTTCTCCTCTTGCATACATATTTACCACCATATAGTAGCATATTGTTTTTCATAAAGCAATCATTTAGTAGCTTTTCACAAAACATAATATTACTATTTGGTAGTATCAATCTGAGGTGATATGATGCATTTTTCTCGGTTGGAAAATTTAAGAATTGATCATGACTTAACGCAAGCTGAAGTTGCATTCTTTCTTGGCTGTCAGAGAGAAGTATACAGGCGTTATGAAAAAGGTACCAGGCAGATCCCCGTAGACTTCCTGATCAAGCTTTCGCAATTATACAACGTAAGCATTGATTATCTAGTCGGCCTTACAGATACCAAGAATACTTATCCGCGCGCAAAAAAACAAATCGGATTGGACTAAAAAGAGTGTTGAAATTAACCGACTCTTGGCTTTTTCAACACTCTTTTTTTCTATTTCACAAGACCCACCATATCTTCTACCTTCTCAAATCCATAGGTCTCCATATATCTTCTGATTCCTTCCGCGATTTCCATCGTCACACCCGGATTATAGAAGTTTGCCGTTCCCACAGATACTGCGCTTGCTCCCGCAAGAATCATCTCGATAGCATCATCTGCACTTGCGATACCACCCATACCAATGATTGGCAGACTGATCGCATTTGCCACCTGATATACCATGCGTACTGCAATCGGATGGATCGCCGGTCCGGACACCCCGCCGGTTTTATTTGCCAATGCAAATGCTCTTCTATGAATGTCAATCTTCATTCCGGTCAATGTATTGATCAGCGAGACTGCATCTGCACCGCCTGCCTCCACTGCCCTTGCCATCTCCGTAATATCTGTAACATTCGGACTTAGTTTCATGATAATCGGCTGTTTCGCATATTTTTTCACTTCTCTTGTAATCGCTTCTGCCGCTTTGGGATTCTGTCCAAATGCAATACCTCCTTCTTTTACATTCGGACAGGAAATATTGATTTCCAGCATATCGACATCTTCATTGGCGAGACGCTCCACTACCTCGCAATAATCTTCTGTGGATTTTCCGCATACATTCACGATAATTTTTGTATCATACTGGCGAAGAAACGGAATATCTCTTTTGCAGAACAGATCAATGCCCGGATTCTGAAGACCTACCGCATTCATCATGCCGCCATAAATTTCTGCCACACGCGGCGTCGGATTCCCAGCCCACGGAATATTGGCAACTCCTTTTGTCGTCACCGCACCAATTTGATTCAAGTCCACAAATTCTGCAAACTCTGCTCCGGAGCCGAAGGTACCGGAAGCAGTTGTTACCGGATTTTTCCATTCTACCCCTGCAATCTTTACTCTTGTATCTATCATTACAGTTCCACCTCCGTAGATAAGAATACCGGACCGTCTTTACAAATCCGCTTGTTATTCACGTTGCTGTGATGGTCTTTTTCTTTGGATTTGCATACACATGCAAGGCATGCTCCGATTCCGCAAGCCATGCGCTCCTCCAAAGAAATATAACACTCGATACCGTTTTCCTCCGCATATGTTTTGATTGCGCGAAGCATTGGTGTAGGACCGCAGGCATAGATGATATCTGCCTTCAGTTCCTCCTCATGGATTGCATCCATGACATTTCCCTTTGTACCCACGCTGCCATCCTCGGTTGCAACATAGACTTTAGCCTGCTTTTCAAATTCTTCTCGCAAAAATGTCTGCGCGTCACGATATCCCACGATAACCTGCTTTTGCTCACAATTCAACTTCTTTGCGAGTTCTAAAATCGGCGGCACACCGATTCCTCCGCCCATCAGAAACGCATTTTTTCCGACTGCTTTTTCAAGCGGAAATCCATTTCCCAAAGGTCCGATTACCGGAATCGCATCTCCTGCTTTTAATTCAGAAAACTGTTTGGTCCCGGTATGTTCCCCAGTCACACGATATACCATGCGAAGTCTTCCTTGCTCTTTATCAATCTCACAAATACTGATCGGCCGCGGAAGCAGCTTACTCCCGTCATTCGTATACATAGAGATAAACTGTCCCGGCTTCGCTTCCTTGGAAGCCTTCGTCTCTAACCAAATGCTGAAAATCCCTTCTGAGAGTCGTTCTTGGGATATCACTTTTGCAAGTTCTTTTTCTCTGTTTGCCATTCCTTTGTCTCCTATTATCTATTCTTCGGCTGTCTTTCCAGTCTCTTATCTATTCTTAAGCGCTCCTTGGATATCTGCTTTCATCGCCTCCACTGCCGCCCTGGATGCTTCGCCAAAGTTTTCTGCGCCAAATTTTGCATATGCTTCCTGTTTGTAAGCTGCAATAATACCACGAGAGGAGTTTACGATTGCTCCAAGACCATCTTCGTTAAAGAAATGTACAAGGTCTTTTCCCTGTCCGCCCTGTGCACCGTAGCCTGGTACTAAAATATAAGACTTCGGCATGATTTTTCGAAGAATCTTGCCCATTTCCGGATAAGTTGCACCTACAACTGCTCCAATATAACTGTAATCATCACCCATACACTCGGCTCCCCACTGTGCCACCTTCTCGCCTACCAGCTCATATAACGGTCTGCCGTCAATAAGCTGATCCTGGAACTCGCCGCTAGACGGATTGGATGTCTTCACAAGAATGAAAAGCCCCTTTTTCTCTTCCTGACATACTTTCACGAATGGATTCACACCGTCAGAACCAAGATATGGATTCACCGTCACAAAATCTTCATTAAATGGAGTATATACCTTACTTCCCACCTGCACTTTTCCGATATGTCCTACCGCATACGCTGCGGATGTAGAACCGATATCGCCACGCTTGATATCACCGATTACAACCAGTCCTTTTCCTTTACAGTAATCTACCGTTTTCTTAAATGCCATAAGTCCAGGAATTCCAAACTGCTCATACATTGCAATCTGCGGTTTTACTGCCGGAATCAAGTCATATGTCTTATCTATGATTTCTTTATTAAACTGCCAGATCGCCTCTGCGGCGCCTTCTAACGTCTCCCCAAATTCTGCAAATGCTTTTTTCTGTACATGTTCCGGGATATAGTTCAACATCGGATCCAATCCCACTACAATCGGCGCCCCTGTCTTCTTGATATTTTCCACTAATTTGTTAATCATATTCTTCTTCCTCCATCTTTACATTGCTAACTTTTACTTATTTTAAATATTCACGTAAAACTTCTAATCTTCATATACTACGTTTCCATCCACCAATGTATAACGTACTTTTCCATCCACTTTTCTTCCGCCAAATGGTGTATTTTTCCCTTTCGAAGCAAATTCTTCCGGATTGATCACATACTCGGCCGCTGGGTCAAAAACTACCAAATCCGCAATCATGCCTGCATCAATAATACCCTTATCCTTAAAACCAAGCACTTTCGCCGGATAATAACTCATCTTATCTGCCATCTGCATCGGAGTAAGGACACCCGTCTTTACAAGTTCTGTATAAGTAAGGCTCGCAGATGTTTCCAGCCCCACGATGCCAAACGCTGCTTCTTTCATCGACTTATTCTTTTCCTCTGCCGCATGCGGCGCATGGTCGGTAGAGATAACATTCATGATGTCTTTTGCCAACCCTTCTTTCAATGCTTCCACATCTTCCTTCGCACGAAGCGGCGGATTCATTTTAAAATTACCATCATCCTCTTTGATATCATCTGTCGTCAATGTGAAATGGTGCGGACACACTTCCGCCGTTACCGCAAGTCCTTCTTCCTTTGCAAGTGCAGTCAGTTTCACGCTGTCCTTTGTGGAACAATGACAAAGATGCAGTCTTGCCCCGGTTTCTTTCGCAAGCAAGATATCTCTTGCTACAATGACATCCTCTACCGAATTTGTAATTCCCTTTAAACCAAGCGTCTGTGCTTTTTCGTCAGCATTCATCACGCCGCCTTCCACCATTGTAATGTCTTCACAATGTGCAAACACGGCAATATCATTTTCCCTGGCAAGTCTCATAGCCTTTCGGTAAAGGGACGCATTCATAACGGACTTTCCGTCTTCACTGATTGCCAAACATCCTGCTTTTGCCATCCCTTCAATATCAGCAAGTTCTTTTCCTTCCTGCCCGATGGTAATCGCTCCAATCTGGATCACATGCACCAGACACTCTTCTTTTGCCCTCCTGTGCACCTCTTCTACCTTTTCTTTTGTATCAATGACCGGTTTTGTGTTCGGCATTGCACATACGGTCGTTACGCCGCCTCTGGCTGCCGCTGCTCCGCCAGTCGATAACGTTTCTTTGTATTCCAATCCCGGATCCCTGAAATGTACATGCAGATCTATAAATCCCGGCATCACATAGCAGCCTTTCGCATCGATCACACGGTCTGTACTTTCTGTGATATTCTCTTTTACAGCAACAATTCTCTCTCCTTCAATCAACACATCATAGACTCCATCCTTTCCGGTATGCGGGTCTAACACATGTCCACCTTGAATTAGTATTCTCATGTTCTTAATCCTTTCCTGATCCTTGCTTTCTCTTGCTTCCCAAAAGGAATCATGCTCTGAGCATATTTTACCATAAGCCCAAACAAAAAGGAATGCAAAAATACAGCATTCCTTTCCTTCATTGTTATTCGTCTTTTATTGCTCTTCTATCATTTTTCTGACATGCCTTACGGCCTCTTCTAATTGATTGTCCGATTCTGATTCTTCGTCATATTCCACTTCAATATCCGGCTCAATTCCTTTTTTATGAATATTACGTCCTTTTGGAGTAAAATACTCTTCCGTCGTGAATTTCAGAATCGTTCCGTCTGAAAGTGTAAAAAGATTCTGTACGACACCTTTTCCGTAAGTCGTCACGCCCATGATGACTCCTCTTTCATAATCCTGCACTGCACCTGCAAAAATTTCAGAAGCACTGGCACTTGACTCATCTACGAGTACCACCATAGGTTTATTAAACTGATGCTCTTCATCCGATGTATAAGTATCACGATTGCCTTCCTTGTCTTCCGTATATACGATAAGTCCTTTCGGAAGCAGCAAATCAAGGATTTCACAAACCGTATCAAGATTACCTCCCGGATTGCCGCGAAGATCGATCACCAGTCCTTCCATTCCTTCCTCTTCACTGCCCGCCAATGCAGATTGAAACTGTTCTAATGTAACATCATCAAACTCGTCAATCCGTATATAGCTGATTCCATCTCTGACTGCATAATCTACAGTCTGTTTCTCAATGGTTCGCCTTATGATCTTAAGTGTGACTTCTTCCTCGTCTTCTCCACGCAGCACAGTCAGTTTTACCGTTGTTCCATCCTCTCCTTTGACCAGATTTACAACTTGCCCTAAATCCATGCTTCTAACATCTTCACCGTCTACTTTAATCAGAATGTCGCCTTCCATAAGTCCGCCTTCTGCTGCCGGCGAACCTTTTGGAACTTCTGTAATAGTGATAATTCCTGTCTCCTGATCCTGGCTCATTGTAGCACCGGTTCCGCTATAAGAACCTGCAAAAGATTCTTTTACTTCTTTTGACTCCATGGTATCGTAATACGCTGCATACAAATCCTCAAGACCATACAGTAATCCTTTGCACAGCCCGTCTTTCATCTTCTGTGTGTCAAGTTCATCTTCATAGAGATAATACTTATCTATGATTCCCTGAATCTCCAAAAGTTTCTTCAAAGTTTCCTTATCCAGCAAAGCTTCTTCTTTTGAGTCTTCATTGTCCTTTTTAGGCGCTATTTTTTCAATTTGCGGTATTTCTTTCTTTTGCAGCACTTCTTTCAATGCCCATCCTCCGGCTACAGATACCACCACTGCCAAGAACATAGCAAAGGCGCCCAAAAGCGCCCCTCTTGTAAACTGATTTTTTTCTTTCATCGTTCCCTTGCCCCTATAGATTATAAATAATTGAATGGATCCACTGCACTACCATTCTTTTCTACCTGAAAATGTAAATGTACTCCTGCAGAATATCCTGTATTACCGGTGATGCCGATCTGCTGCCCTTTTCTTACGCTCTGTCCTACACTTACACTCAAAGAGGAATGATGCATATATTTTGTAACAAGACCGTTTCCATGGTCTATAACAACCCAGTTACCCGCACTGTTACTCCAGCCGGCAATGATTACTTTACCTGCCGCAGCTGCATAAGTTGGCACATAAGCTCCATATGTTCCAAAATCAGCTCCTTTATGGAATGAATTATCAAAGCTTCTATATCCAAAACCACTGGTCAGATGACCTTGCGGACATGGATGTGTAAAAATTCCATTACCACTGACTACATCGGATCCCGGAGAAGTATATCCTCCTTTATTCGCATTCGCTTCTTCCTGCGCTTTCGCTTTTGCGATCAACTCTTGCAGTTTCTTCGCATTCTCTCCAATCTCCTTTTCCAGATCAGACAACTGCGTATTCTTCTCCTTCAGCAGCTTTTCCACTTCTACATGCTTTTTCGTAAGATCATTCTGAAGCCCTTCCATGACCTTATACTCTTTTTGCAGCCGCTTTTCCTTTTCTTCTACCTGTTTTACGACCAACTCCAGTGAGTCCAGCATCTCCCGATCTGTACTGGATATTTTATTGATATATTCTGCTTTATTAATAAAATCACTGAAACTTTTTGCCTCAAAAAGCACTTCGAGCATCTGGGAATCCCCATTCTCATACATGAAACGGATACGCATCTTCATTTTATCATACTGTCTGGCCTCTTCTAGCTTCGCCTGCACATATTCTTCTTCTGCGGCCTCGATTTCTGCATCCTTTGCCGCCAGCTTTTTCTCCATCTCCTGCATTTCTTCCAGAACCTTTGTCAACTGTTCCGTAAGAGTTTTCTGCTCTTCTACTAACTGCTCTTTCCTTTCTTCCAGCTTGTTTCCTTCTTGTTTTGTGTCGCTTATATCATCAGCATATGCTGGTATCACAGAAACCAAACACAAAACGCCGGCCATCAACACTCCGGCAATACGCCTTCTTCTTGATATCATTTTTTCACCAGATCTTTCTTCATATTCAGACTATACTTTTAAATGCTTGCGGATCGTAAAGAAACTTCCCAAAAAACCAATTCCAATTCCCAAGCCAAGCCCTACCGGAAGCAAAATACGATATACCTCTGTTACCGGAAGGAATTCCAGAATATTTCTTAACAGACTGAACTTCACCATGATATACATAACCGCTTTTCCATACAAAAAGTACAAAACACCAAGCGGAATCAGTGCCCCAACTACGCCAATCAAAAGACCTTCAATAATAAATGGCGCTCTGACAAACATATCTTTCGCACCTATGTATTTCATAATTGCAATCTCTTCTCTTCTCACAGTGATACCCATCGTAACTGTATTACTAATCAGGAATATAGAAACCGCAAGCAAAATCAATATAATCGCCGCCGATACATAAAGCACAAGTTTATTCACACTGGTAAGCACATTCGCTACAACATCTGACTTATTAACCTTGCGGACACCCTCTAGTTTTTCCGTAAACTCTACCAGCTCTTTCTGACTTTCCACTTCCGTCATAAACACTTCAAAACTATCTGAATTCGCAAGCGGATTATCGTTCTCAAATCCTTCTGCCAACTCACTGGATTCTCCAAAATACTCTTTTTGGAAACCTTCCCATGCTTTCTCCGCCGAAACATAGTTTACTTCTTTGACATCATCCCTTGCTTTTAACTTTTCCTCAATATTATCGCGTTCATCTTCTGTGATATCTTCATCAAAAAATACTGTGATCGCTACGCCTTCCTCTGCCAATTTCACAATATGATTGAAATTGTAAATAATAGAAAAGAACAGACCAAACACAAAAATACATGCTGACATTGTTGCTATAGAGGCAAATGAGAACAACTTGTTTCTCCAGATATTTTTTACCCCCTGTTTCATTGAATATCCTACTGTACTAATCCTCATTACTATACCCACCTTTTTTCTCGTCGCTTACAATGACGCCTTTTTCCATTGTAATAACTCGTTTCTTCATCTCGTTTACGATTTCCTGGTTATGCGTAACTACTAAGACAGTTGTTCCTTTGTCGTTCGCTTCTTCCAACAGTTTCATAATCTCCCATGAATTGGTTGGATCAAGATTACCTGTCGGCTCATCCGCAAGCAAAATCAAAGGTTCATTTACAACTGCTCTTGCAATTGCAACCCTTTGCTGCTCACCTCCGGATAATTCTTTTGGAAATGCCTTGTACTTCTGAGCAAGCCCTACCAAAGACAGTGCCGCCGGCACTTTCTTCTTGATCACACGGGTTGCAGTTCCTGTTACACGAAGTGCAAATGCAATATTTTCGTAAATGTTACGGTCTTTTAAAAGACGGAAGTCCTGAAATACAACGCCAAGCGTTCTTCTGTATTTGGGGATATGTCTGTGTTTGAGTCTTCCCAGACTTTGACCATTCACAATGATGGTTCCCGAGGTTGGTTCCAATTCTTTCATAATTAACTTGATCAAAGTAGATTTCCCGGAACCGCTGTCTCCTACAATGAACACGAACTCACCGGCATCAATTTTTAAGTTGACACCATTCAGGGCAGCTATTCCTTTTGAGTATTCTTTCGTCACTTCATTTAATTCTATCATACGTTCCTCCTATAAATTAACCATTGATACTCCTTACTTAATTACGTAATAGTTCAGCCATAATAAACAGTTCAGCCATGACAGCTCGGATTAGCTGCTTCGCAGCTTATATCGCCACATACGTGGCTAAATCCTCGCTTATGGCAGAGCGCCATATACAAAGTACACAAAAATCTTCGTTTTCAAACAAGTTTGAACTTAGATTTTTGTGACTTTGTGCATGGCTGAACTGTTACTTAATACTCTAGTGTTTCCATATACTTCATGTACTTCACAACCATAAGCGCAATCTTAAATGTGATTGCATCTTCAAAAACACGAAGATCAAGCGCTGTGCTTTTCTGCAGCTTATCCAAACGATACACTAATGTATTCCTGTGAATATAAAGCTGTCTTGATGTCTCGGATACATTTAAGCTGTTTTCAAAGAACTTATTAATCGTAGTAAGTGTCTCCTCGTCAAATTCATCCGGTGATTTCCCCTCAAAAATTTCACGGATAAACATTTTACAAAGAGGAATCGGCAGCTGGTAAATCAGCCGACCTATTCCTAGTTGATTATATGCGATAATGTCCTTTTCGTCAAAGAATATTTTTCCGACATCCAACGCAAGCTTGGCTTCTTTGTATGATTTTGACACTTCTTTGATGTCATTTACAATAGTTCCATAGGCAATATGAATATCTTTTTCTCCCTCTGCCGTCAAGATATCCATCGTCTCTTTCGCGGCCTTTTCCATCTCCGGATAGCCCTCGTTTGCGCTTAATTCTTTTACAATAATAATATTTTTCTCGTCTACCGCCGTAATGAAATCTTTTGTCCTCGTTCCAAGCATTGCACGCACACTGTCAAGAGAACTGATATCTTTCTCCCTCGTTGTTTCGATAATAAAAATAACACGTCTTACTTCCGCGTCAATATGCAATTTCTTAGCACGATTATAAATATCAACCAAAAGCAGATTATCAAGCAGCAAATTCTTGATAAAGTTATCCTTATCAAAACGTTCTTTATATGCAATAAGTAAATTCTGAAGTTGGAATGCGGCTATTTTTCCGACCATATAGACATCATCGCTTCCCCCCTTCGCAAGAAGTATGTATTCCAGCTGATTTTCATCAAATATCTTAAAAAACTGATATCCTTGCACCACCTGACTATCTGCCGGTGATTCTGCAAATGACATTACTGCACTGCCGCAATCTTCATTTTCAGTAAACGTACTTGCTAAAGTCTTCCCGTCAATGTCCGTCACGCACAAATCAATTCTTGTAATCGCCTTTAATCCTTCAATTGTATTCTGAAGTATTTGATTAGATATCATAATTTTCTCCTCCACTCACATTTCTATATACACTTTCCACAAACTTTTAAGACCTTCTATTTTAATGGCACGTATTCCTAATTTATATATTAATGCAAAACAACAAAAAAATAAAGAGTAAATCTCAATTTTTTATGCATTTCTTTACATAAAATGTGACTTTTCCGCTCACTTGTTCTTATACATACTTCACAAAGTGCACTTTTCGATCTACGCTTCATTTTTTCGTTGTTCTTTTTTTAATATTTGTTTTAAAAAACTTTTCAGGAAAAAACTTCTTATACGTCCGCTTTTTCCCTTCTCCCATTCTAACTGTCCGCCGCTTCCCAGCCCTAACCATACCCTGGAATTCAGGACATTTTTATTCTTTGCGATAAATTCTTCCTGCTTTGGAGCAGATATGATAGATAAAATGCAGTCATTTTCTGTACCGTTAATTCGATTGGCCACAGTAAGCTCGTCTATCTCTTCTGTCATCCAGTATTTTCCTCTGATTTTTATGTTGCTATAATGTGAATGAAGATATTGCTCAAACTCATCTGCTTCCTTCTCGCCATCTGCCAGTAAAAATACTTTTTTTCGATTTTTATGAAGATACCGTACGAACATTTTCGTAAACAGTCTGCCTTCCGGCTCTCCGAATTTACCAGTTTTTTGAACCTTCGTTGCCTCCAAAAGCATGCGCTCTCCGATAAGCACCATATCCATATTTTCAATCCAACTGCGCAGTTCTTCATTCATATCTGCCTGAAGCGCAACATCACTGTTTAACACTTCTATCACATTTACCGCTTCCGTCTCCATATAAGAAATCGCAATCTTCATCGCCTCTTTCGCACTGCAGACGTCCACCGGAACCTTTAATACACTGATTCTCTCTCTCATAAAACTCCTGCTACTCCCTCTAGTTTCGCTATTGTACCAAATGTATATCTGTTTTTCAAGAGCATTTATTTGTTTTGCAGGTTGTTCCCTTTCTGATTCAGCTGTTCTTTTGTTCCCTCTCACGACGTCTTTTTGTCACTAATCCTCCGATTCTCCCTGTTTCTTTTGCAGATAGGGAGCGCCATCCCTGGGCGATCACCTTGTCCAAAAGCCCTAGTTCTTCCGCAATCTCATATTTCAACTTCTCCTCCGGCGCAATATTAGTAAGATCAATTGGTTTTTCCTTTTTTCTGGTCATAAAAGCATCCCCTTTCTAGTTCAAGTGTTACCACTTCAAGAGATACTTATACGAAAAAAATGGAGCACGTCATTAAAGGCGCGCCCCTCTTCTCTTACGGTTCTTCCGGTATGATCACGGATGCAAGCAAATAAGCTATAATTCCTGCTCCCGTACATCCAACCAGTACCCATAACAGTCTTATCAATGTTGGATCAATCCCAAAATAATCGGCGATACCGCCGCATACTCCGCAAATCATGCGTTCGTTTCTCAAACGATATAAACGTTTCATAATAATCTCCTTTCTTTTTCCCTTTTTACATATCTATGAAGCGCTATTTTTCAAAATCAATCGTAACCTCGCCCAGACCACATTCTGCCTCGATTGTCTTGCCTGCCTGATTATATATTTTTTTATTCACAGATGGACCAAATTTTTCTTCCCCTATACTAACTTGACCCAATCCGCATTTTAGCTCATAATCATATTCTCCTTTCGCATTCTGCAGATTAAGTTCCACTCTTCCTACCGTACATTCGACATCTGCCTCACCGCGAATGCTTCCGGAAAATACAATCTCGCCTGCTCCTGCTTTTGCATCCAGTGAATTAACATTTACGTTCGTCACCTCTGCTTCCCCGGCACTTGCATCAATCTCCATATCGCGAATGTCAATATCTTCTATATATAATACCCCAATTCCAACTTTGGCATCCAATTCTTCCATCGCATTCTCTTCTTTTGCAATATAGACATAAAGTTCTGCATCTTCCATGTCATTTTGCACCTTATATTTTCGATCTATCTCTATCTTAAGTTCTTCTTCGTCTTTATAAATATGGTTTCTTTTCAACCCACTCATCTGCGCCGTCTCTACCCGTACTTCTCCCGGCGTAAGTGTATCGTCTGCAAGGACGTACACCACGACCTTATCCGTATCAATACTGATTTCACGGATTCCCCGGAATACCTCTGCAGTGTCCCCAGTCGCTTCTTCGTCGAACTTCAAGTGATATCCTCTCTTAATGATTCCGATTCCATCCGGATATGCCGTACGATAACCTTCGATACTAAATCCAAGCATGAGTGACACTGAGCATAATATAATTCCCATTCCGGCAATTGCTGCGCTCACAATCCAAAATATTTTCCATCCTCGTTTCATCTATGCCACCACCTTTTCTCTAAACCATCCCAGCATCTTCTGACATATCCCTACAAAAAATCGCACCATTCCAGGTATCACCATACTTGCCAGTTTTGCCATCAAGACTGTTCCAACCACACCGATCACTGTCAGAATCATTCCCGAACCCATCAGCATCATTCCTACAGTCACCATATGGAATATCTGACTGATACCAACAATCGTCAACACAACTCCTGTTATCGCAAGCGCTGCCATCGTAATGAAAATGCCTCCTGCCAACGCTACGATTGCTACAATCACTGCAAATACCAAGGCAATTCCGGTGAGTGCTAACGGCAGGATGAACGGAATACCAATAAGAACAATCCCCAGAATCCATAATAGCATTCTGCCTCGTCTGCTCTCCCGCACATCCTCTCTTCTGATCGGCACATCCATCCTTTCAAATCTTGTATCCTGATAGCCTCTTTCACTGTATTCTGCCCTATCCCCAGCATATCCTGCCCGGATCACCGCTGCTATCTCCTCCGGACTTCCAAGTTCCGCAATAATTTCCTCTTCCTTTTCTGCACCGGCATCATCAAAGTAATCATTATAATACTGCAAAGCCGCTTCCCTCTCTTCTCGCGGAAGACTTACAAGCAATATATCCAACTGGCGCATAAATTCCTCTCTATTCATGCAAGTGCACCCCCTTCAAACATCTCGCTGATTTTTGTCGAATAATTTTTCCACTCAATCCTATATAAATTCAATTGTGCCATTCCCTTTTCTGTCAGTTTATAATACCTTCGATTCCTTCCGTCAAACTGCATGTCATATACTTCCAGACATTCATCCTTCTGAAGTCTTCTAAGTACCGGATAAAGCGTAGATTCAGAAATGTCGATAGCTTTTCGTACATCTTGTGTGATCCTGTATCCGTATGTACCTTCATTTTCTTTCGATACAACGGCAAGCACAACCGCATCCAAAAGTGCTGCTCCTGTATTAAATACCATATTCCCGCCCCTTTCTCTTGCTTTCTGTATCATTCACTCTCAACTATATTTACATTAAATATCATATTGTTGATTTAATCATATTATACGCTGTATAATATTGTATGTCAACATCTTTTCTTTTAAGAGATTATGAAGAAATTCTTAAGAGGGCGATTCGGAACCTATTTAAAAACAAAATACATCAAAATGCATACATGAATGCAAATCAGCACCGGCACTCCAATCTGGAATTTTAAATGCTTCGTCTTATGATGAAATGTTTTCATTCCAATCCACGCACCAATACTCCCTCCGGCTGCCGCAATCCCAAGAAGTGTTGCCTCTGGAATCCGCCACTTCCTCCTCTTTGCCTTCTGCTTATCCATACCATACATCAAGAATGCCACCGCATTAACCACACACAAATAGTACCCTATAAAATCATTTATCATATACTCATCTCCTGTCCTAATGCGAAGGAATAAATAATCTTCTCTTTCACCTTTTTTCCGGTCAGACGCTCCAATGCTTTTGCATAATAGTCTAACTGGCGGTGATACTTTTCTCTCAACTCTTCCATTCGCCTTATCTTATCTGTTTTATAATCGAGTACGACAATCCCATCTTCTTCCTCAAACCATACATCGATAATCCCTTGCACGAGCAGCATATCTTCTTCCAAAGAATCCTGTCCTTTTGCCTTTTCGTAGATCTCAGATGCCGCTACTCCCAACACAAAAGGCTGCTCCTTATAAAGCGCCCCTGAAATTGCGGCTTTTTTCATTCTTCCGGCAATCTTTGCACTTAAAAATGTCAAAATATCTTCCTTTTGGATGCATTCACACATTTCCGGCGTCATCTTTTCCTCCGCCGCATATCCGCGCAGAAGCATTTCTATGTCTTCCTTCTCATACGTTCTGGAATGATCTAAAAGCTCCATTATTTTGTGATACGCCGTGCCGCGAAATGCGCCGGATGGAATCTCCTCTTTGGCTATAAACGCCGGGATAATCTCCTCTACGGATGTTTCCTCATAGAGAGGCTCGCTGAACTCATCTTCGTATTGGATTCTTTTCAGCTCTGATACCGTAAATTTCCCTTTGCGTTTCTGTTCATTCTCATATGGATATCGATAAGAAAACTGACATCTCAGATTCTCTTTCATCTGCCTGTCATACTCTGCCGTCACATCCAGATTCTGAAAACTTTCTTTCGTAAGAAGCGCCGCCACATCTGCCGCATCACTTGCCATAAGAATCTCATCTGCTCCCGCCAACGTAAGTACAAATGGTTGTTTTTCATACTCAGAGATAAAAAACGGCATCTTCACATCATACTTTTGGGCTAAGCCTGCTGCAATTTTCGGCGCACGAAGCATCGCCGGAAACAAAAATCCATAATAAGAATCTGCTCTTGCCAGCATAAAAAACGGCAATTCCTTTTCTTTCCTTCGAAGAATACCGGATGCATTCTGCAATTTCTTTTGCAAATTACTCATCGTTCCGACCATCACAAGCTTTTCTTTGGCACGAGTCAGCGCTACATAAAGCACTCTTAATTCTTCTCCCGTATTCTCAAGCTTGATCTCTCTTTGAATGACCTTTTTAAGTATCGTAGGAATCTTCGTACGCATCTTCACATCCACCGCATCCAGACCGATTCCGAATTCCGGATGAACAATGACGCTCCCTCGGATATCCTGAGTGTTAAACTTTCCATTCATCCCGGCAACAAATACAATCGGGAATTCCAGCCCCTTACTTTTGTGGATACTCATAATACGCACCACATCTGCGCTCTCATCTTCTACATTTGCCTCGCCATAGTCAATATCGTATTTTTGCAGCTTTTCAATATAGCGTACAAAGTTGAATACCCCTTTATAGCTGGTCGTCTCAAACACTCTCGCTTTTTCAACCAACATCTCAAGATTTGCCTTTCTCCGGTTTCCATCCGGCATCGCGGATACAAAATTCCCATATCCGGTTTGATCCAAAATCTTCCATAACAATTCGTGAATTGCCATATACGGGAGCATTTCACGGAAATACAAAATCTGTGCCCAGAATTCCTTCAGCTTTTCCTTTAATTCCGTGTCCTTGCCTTCTTTTGCATACCGCCAGACCGCCTCATAAAACGGCAGTTCTCTATATTCACTTTTGATGCGTGCAAGCGCCTCCACATCAAAACCTCCAATCGCCGAAGTAAGTACTGCTGTCAACGGCAAATCCTGCTTTTTATTGTCCAATACGCTCAGATAATCAAGAATCAAACTGATTTCCTGAGTCTCGAAATATCCTTCCTTACTTCCTGTAAATGCCGGAATCCCTTCTTCTGCCAATGTCTTCGCCAGCGTTTCCGCATATCCCTTCACACTCCTTACAAGAATTACCATATCCTTATAGCAAGCCTTCCGGTATTCCCCACTCTTTTTATCCAGCACCTGCATCTGCTCCATAAATTCACGGATACGTGCCGCAATAAATCGTCCTTCCAGCTCTTTTGGCTCACATTCGCTATGTTCAGATTCATCCATATCAATGATTGCGACCTCCGGCTGCATGTTCTCTTCCGGCTCATAGGACGCGCCCGGATAAAGCGCTGCATCCTCATCGTATGCCACATGCCCCAACTCTTTTGTCATAATCTGTTCAAAAAAGAAATTAACACCATCCAGCACTTGCGTCCTGCTTCGGAAGTTCTTATGCAAACCAATCCTTCTTTGTCTGCCTTCCTTCGGTGAATAGGTCTTATACTTCTCCATGAAAAGCTCCGGTCTCGACAGACGGAATCGATAGATACTCTGCTTCACGTCTCCTACCATGAAAATATTGTCCTGTCCTCTATGAACGCCGGACACGCTCGTCAAAATCGCTTCCTGGATGTAGTTGCTGTCCTGATATTCGTCGATCATGACTTCTTTAAATTTCTTTTGATATTCCAACGCCGCCTGGGAAGGTTTCCTCTCTCCCTCTTCTTCTACGGTAAGGATTTTCAGCGCCATATGCTCCATATCACCAAAATCAATCATATTTTTCGACGCTTTCTCTTTCGCGAATGCCGCCTCAAACTGTCTGACTAAAGAGATCAGCACACCTGTCATCCTGCCTGCCTGCTCCATATCCGCCCACAATTCTTCTATCTCTTCATAAAAATACTGTTCCTTGATATCTTCCCAGATTTTTTTGGCTTCTTCCCGCAAATTCTTTACCATGGAAGCAGTTTCCGCCGAAACTTCTTTATCTCGGTTTGCTGCAAGCTTCTTCCACTTCATCTTACGCACCTTTACAGACATCTGCTCAAAATTTTGTGCACATTTCATCTCCTGAATCTGTTCCAGATCCGATTCCACCATGTCAAGATACATATACGGACCATCTGCCTCCTGGCAATAAACCTTTGCCTCACACAAAAGTTCTTCCATGCCATCCAGATAATTTTTCACCTGCAAGAGTGCTCGTTCTAAAAACGGACATTCTTTTCCTTCTATATATATATATTGCTCCACACAAGAAGCAAGCCATCCATCCGGATCCGGAAAACTCCTGGAAAAATCATAGACTTGCATGATCAGCTCTTCTAACTGCTTATCATCCCTGCCGGATGCATACCCATTGACAAACTCGGTAAAATCCTCATCCCCTTTTGCATAGGCCTCTTCCAACACATTCTCTAACACATCTTGCCTTAAAAGTTTTAATTCTCCTTCTTCTCCGATACGAAATCCCGGGTCCAAGTCAATCCTGTGAAAATGTTCCCGAATCACGGACAGGCAAAAGCTATGGATGGTGGTTATCTTTGCTCCGTGAATCAGCGTTGCCTGGCGCTGCAGCCGTTCGTCCTGCGGATGTTTAAATAATTCTGCCTGGATTGCCTCCCGGATACGCTCTTTCATCTCAGCCGCTGCTGCTTCCGTGTAAGTTACAATCAGAAGCTCATCCACATCTACCAACGCTTCATCTTTCGTAAGCCGTTTGATAATACGTTCCACAAGCACAGCTGTCTTACCGGAACCCGCTGCCGCCGACACGAGCAGACTGCAATCCCGAAGGTCAATCACTTCCTGCTGTTCTTTTGTCCATGTCACACTCAAGACTGCACCTCCCCTTTCATCTTCGCCAACACTTCTTCCAATTCGTACTTTTCTAATTTCCGGTATTCACAGCCGGAAATCCTGGTATCAAACCCACAGATATGATTGTATTTACAGTAATCACATCCCGTCGCAGTTCCATATTCATAAGGTGCGGCATCCGCCTCCCCTGATACCATTCTTTGTTTGATATCACCAGAGATTTTCTCCGTATATTTTTCAAGTACCCCGAATGCCTCTTCCTTTACCGCCTTCGATGCCTTTGTAAGGCTCCCATCTTTCTTTCTCCCAACCGGGATTACATCCGAACTTCCGCTCATCGCTCCATCCATCCTGACAAGAACCTCTTCCTTGGCATTGACGATACCATCCAGACGAAGCTCTTTTAGAATTGCCTGCTCCAATTTCTCTTTATCAAATTCCTTTGCCACGATCGGATCTTTAATTTGATAATAAAAAATCCCTGCCGGTATAATCTCTTTATTTGGATAGCGCTTTTTTTCAATCGCAAGCGCCGCGCTTAGATAAATCGCAAGCTGCAGCTGCAGCCCATGGTAACATGCCGTCATATCAAAGCTTTTGCTTCCGGTTTTATAATCCATGACCTTCACATAGACTTTATCCTCCGTCTCGCAGATATCTACGCGGTCAATCTTTCCGCCGCCGAATTTCACCTCATAAGCATCGGGTACAAAAACCCCTCTCTCCAGCTGTCTGGTAAGCGCCCATACGGTCCTTCGAAGCATCTGTTTTAATCGGGTAACCAGGTATTCGTTCCTTGCCGAACTATATAAAATCGTGTTTCCATAATCTACGATGCTTTCTTCCACACTCTCATCGATCAGCTGCTGCCGCCTTTCCTCCTCTATTTCCGTCCAGGAGATTCCTCGCTCTACAAGCTTTTTCGAATAATACTCGATTGCGCGATGGAAAAGGTTCCCGAAATCCAACGCCCGGAACTGATACTCTTCCCGTTCTTTCAGACAGAGCCCATAGGTCATAAAATGTGAAAATGCACAGGCAGAAAACCGCTCCAGACGGGTAGCGCTGATATCTTTCAGCTCCCCATAGAGTGATTTTGCCGTGGTTTCGCTGATTTTGCACTGCGGCTTTACCATAAATGCCGCATCCAAAAGCTTCCCAATCTCCTCGCTCCATTCCGGATGTCTCGCATACCATGCATACAGCTCCTTCCACGCTTCCTCCTGCTTTGGTACGGTATGAAAGCCTTGTATCAATTCTCCGATCCCTTGGTGTCTGGAAATCTCTTTTTCTCTCAGTAATATATCCTTCGTCTGTCGGATCGTCAGTTTCGGATACAGCTTCTTTACATCCGCGATCAGATATGCCGGACGGATGCTCTTTCCTTCGGAAGAAACCGCACTGTAACACAGATATAATTGTCCGGACGGCTTTGTCAGATTGAGATATAAATAATATTTCTGGATGTATGCCTGCTCCTTCACTCCCGGTGTGAGCGTCATCTTCATCTGCTTTAACTCTTCTCTGTTTTGCTCCGTCAAAATACCGCCTTTTAACAGACTGCCCGGCAGAATCGTATCGTTGATTCCAAGCATAAACAATACCTTGATTCCGTTTAAACGGGTACGCTCTATGTCCCCTGCTACGACCTGATCTACGCTTGGCGGGATGATTCCTATTTTTGCTTCCTCCAATGCCGCATCCAGAAGTTCACTGTATTCTTTTATGGAAACTTCTTCTTCGCCTAAAAGCTCTGCTAATTGCTCCAACACTTCCATCACGGCCCGATAAATTTGCGCATATTCTTTGGCAAGAGAAGGCTCTCCCATCTTCTGGAATCTGAGCTCTTGTTCTTTTAGTTTTTTCTGTAAACCTTCCTGTACAAAGAACTGATACAGCGCCATTGTGATATCCTGCACCGTCTTCTTTCGCTGTCTGATTACAAACATAAAATCATCTAATTTCTCCACCAGCCCTGCGCGAAGCCGATTCATCTCTGCCAGATAATCCGCATCCATGGACGCCGTATGACGAATCCATGGTTCCTGCCATTTCTTAAATCCGCGTATTCCAAGCGCCTTCACATAATTTTCCAATCCGTCAATCTCGTCATCTGTCATTTCGCTTAACCCCGTACGCAGAAAGCGAAACACTTGTTCATAAGTAAATCCACCCTCCGCCATCGCAAGAAGACTTCTGAAATATTCTACGAATGGATTTAACAAAATACTTCTCTTATAATCCATGAATACGGGTATCTCATATTCCTCAAAAGCCCTCTCCAGATAATCCGCATAGCCGGGCATATCCCCTGTGATGACCGCCATATCCCGATAACGATATCCTTTGGTACGCACAAGTTCCCGCATCTTTGCTGCCGTAAATGCACATTCTTCCCTCGGATTATTGGCACACCAGATGGAAATTGTATCCTGCTCTTCCCTAAATTCTGCATTATGATAACGAAACAATTCTTTTTCCAGGAAGCCAAGCGCCGGATTCTGGGAAAAACGATTCTTCGGATTCTGATACAGGCAAACCGGATCTTCTATCTCTACCCGCTGTTCCTTTGCAATCTGCGTTAATTTCACTGTCGTCTGTTTCCCAAGCGCAAACAGCTGATATGGCGTTCGATAACTATATGGATTTTCATTTTCATCCATCGTAACCGCAACCGATACCCTGCTGCATACCTTCAAAAGCCTCCCGATCAGACGATGCTGTACCGGCGTAAATCCGGTGAACTCATCCAGGACGACAACGCTGTCTTTTAAAATTTCCGACCTTACGACCACATCGCAAAGGCGGTCAAGCAGTTCCTCCCCCGTCATGTATTTATCCTGCAAAAAATCAAGGAAACGCTGATACATTTTCGCGATATCTTTCATCTTATAAAAAAGATAACTGTGTCCATCCAGCATTTCCATCAACGCTTCCAACTCTTCCAGTCCGATATCGTACTGCATCAGTTCCGAAATAACTGATTTTACTTCACTCACATAGCCAAGCCTTCTTAAATTCTTTCCAAATACGGGAAGCTCCTTTTCGTGACCCGACGCTGCTTTTCTAATGATGAGATTCTTACCCATATCATCCAAAAGTAACTTTTGGTTTCCGCCAACCTCCTCAAAAATCCGATGTGCCAGACGTCCAAACCCAAGGACATCAATATTCATAATCCCATGATTTGGGTGCATCTTCACAAGTTCCTTTTGCGTCTGCATCGTAAACTGCTCCGGCACCAGCACGATATAATTGCGCTTTGGATGCTGCATCGCTTCTTTTATCACATTTTCATAAAGGTACCGGGACTTTCCCGCACCTGAATTTCCAAAAACAAACTGTAATGACATACGGTTTTCCTCCTATGGGGTATAGTATAACATATAGATTTTCCGAAAGAAAACGTAACCGTAAAAAAACCTTCGGCAAATGTCTTATCTGTCCGAAGGTTTTTGTTCTTTTTCTTATGAGTTATACTTGCTTTATACCGCTCTTAACTTCTCCGTAAATTCATTGCTCAATGTAATCTTTCCGACATAGAATACATCTCCTGTCATGAACACTTCAAAGTCTTCTCCAATCTCGACCTGCAGCTCGCCGCCCGGCATATGCACGATCACTTTATTGTTGGTCATGCCAAGCTTATATGCAACGCCTGCTGCCGCACATGCTCCGGTTCCGGATGCCATCGTATATCCGGCGCCGCGCTCAAAAATCTCAATCTGAATATTTTCTTTATCAATCACCTTTAAAAGCTGTGTGTTAATCCTGTCCGGGAAGTAACGTGCACGCTCGGAATAATTACCGATCTTACATACAAGCGGCTTGGAAATCTCACGCATCGGAATCACACAATGCGGATTTCCAATCGTCACACATGTAGTCGGATATAATGTTCTGCCAAATACCATATCTTCATTGATTACTTCTCTTTTCTCCCCTGTCACCGGAATCTCATCACTCCAGAAGGAGAGTTTTCCCATAGACACTTTCAGTCGGCTTCCATCTTCATTCAAATAAGTAACTTCTACCTTTTTTCCGGATATCGTATGCATGGTGATATGCTTCTTTTGTACATAGCCTGCATCCTTCAGATATTTTGCAAAAATACGGACGCCATTGCCGCTCTGGCCCGCATTGCTTCCATCGGGATTCCAGATTCTTACATACAAACCATCGTCTTTCAAAATCGGTCCTTCTAGGATTCCATCCGAACCCATACCGAAATTTTTATTGCAAACAAGTTTCACGTTCTCACGAGTCAATTCCAGTTCGTTTTTATTTGGATCAAATACAAAATAATCATTGCCCAATCCATGATATTTTTCTAACACTACTTTCATTTTCCGCATCCTCCTTGCTTATTGCCAACTTACTATATTTATTATAACACGCACGTTTTATCGTGCAAAGGGAAAATACGCTATACCTTGATAATCAACACCGGAATCGGCGGATGATTCGGGCGGTTATAATATTCACTCACGATCACCAGATACTTCTTGCCATCGAGCGACTTTAGAAAAGAAAGCAGCGCATCCCGCTCTTCAAATCCACTATCCCCGCCGCTGTAAATACAAAGGCTCATCATCCCTTTCTTTTTCAGCAGCAAAAGCCCTTGCTCGATCGCCTGGATGCTGGACTTCGCTTTCGTAGCAAGATTATGATCGCCGCCCGGAAGATATCCAAAATTAAATACGATGCAAGCGACTTCCTGCGAAACATACTGTCCCATATTCGCATGACTATCCAGTATCAATTCTGCCCTGTGAAGCAGATTTCTCTCTTCTAGCCGCTTCTTCGTATTTGCAAGCGCCTGCGCTTGAATATCAAAAGCATAGACCTTGCCCTCCTCCGCGACAAGCTCGCACAAAAATTCCGTATCGATGCCATTTCCCATCGTTGCATCGATGCAGATATCTCCTTTTTGCACATGGTCTGCGATAAAACGATGACACCACTGTGTAATCTGATATGATTTCATAATTATCCTTTCACCTTTTCATATACTTCCACCGGCACGAATGCCTTGACGTAAATTCCATCGTCACGATACTCTTCTTCCAATAGTTCTCCATACTTACGAATCATTTGTATCTTTCCGGCTTCGGCATACGGGTATACGCATTCGACAGCCATTTTCTTTTCACGCAGTACATTTTCCAAAATCTCCTGCATTTTCTCAAGTCCTTCGCCCGTCTTAGCGGAAATATTGACGATATGGTCTGCTTTAAAATCGCGTAACACCACACTCTGTGTAAGCCGGTCTTGCTTATTGAATGCGGTAATGACAGGTTTGTCGGTAACATCCAATCCTTTCAGCGTTTCATATACAATATGCATCTGTTCATCCATCTGCGGATTGGACGCGTCTACCACATGCAGAATCATATCTGCGTATTTTGCTTCTTCCAATGTACTTTTGAACGCTTCTATTAAATGATGCGGCAATTTGCGGATAAATCCTACCGTATCGGTCAGAAGGATTTCCTGACCGCTTGGGAGTCTTAGATTGCGCGTTGTCGGATCCAGTGTTGCAAATAATTTGTCTTCCTCAAGCACGTTTGCTCCTGTCAGCTTATTCAATAACGTAGATTTCCCGGCATTGGTATAGCCTACGATCGCCACCACCGGAATCTTCGTTTTTGCCCGATGCTCTCTTGTCAGTTCCCGATGTCTTCTTACTTCCTTCAGCTCCCGATTCAGCTGCGTGATACGTCCTTTGATAAGACGTCTATCCATCTCCAGCTTCTTCTCCCCAGGTCCTCTTGTTCCGATCCCGCCGCCAAGACGAGACAAGGCTATGCCGAATCCTGCAAGACGGGACTGCCGGTATTTTAACTGTGCAAGCTCCACCTGGATCTTTCCCTCGCTTGTCGTTGCGCGCGCCGCAAAAATATCAAGAATCAAAAGGGTCCGGTCCATGACTTTAACGTCCAACTCATCTTGCAGATTCCTCATCTGCGCCGGCGACAATTCATCATCACAGATGATTCCGGTTGCATCAAGCTCCCAGATCAGCTCTTTGATCTCATCTATTTTTCCTTTTCCCACATAAGTGCCAGGATGCATATATTCACGATTTTGAATGACCACGCCCACCGTCTTTGCTCCTGCCGTCTTCGCCAGTTCCTCTAATTCTTCCAGCGAATCCTTTGTATCATCGGCATCGCTTATACTGACGCCAACCAAAATCACTCTTTCTTCCTTTTCTTTTAATTCATACAATTCTGCCATGTCTTCTCCTAACAACTCCTGCCATAATCTACTGTCCAAAACAGGACAGCGATATGCCGTCCTGTCTTTCGTATTTACTATATCTTACTTTTTCTCTCTTCCTTGTGCCCCAAACTCTACCGTGTGCTTAAAAACTCTGCCTCTTTCAATGCCTTTTCATCATCCGGATACTTTTCCACATACTCTGTGATCTTTACCTTCGCATCCTCCCACCGGTAAAGTTTTTCATAGCATACGATCTGATTGAACTCCATTTCCCGCGTCACTTCGCTGCTCTCGCTCTCTGCCGCCAGCCCCAGACTAAATGCATCCAGCGCCTCCTGGTAATTCTCCTCTTTCATCTCACAGATTCCAAGGAAATTATAAATCGTCCCTGTACGCTTCGCTCCTTCTGACAGTGCACTCTGAAAGGCCGTCTTTGCTTCTTTATATTGTTCTAATTCCCAATATGCAATTCCAAGCCCCCGGTAAGCGCTTGCAATATCCGCCTCTTTTTCGATTGATTTTTCAAAGGTTTCAATCGCTTCTTCATACTTTGTATCCTGCAGATGTTCCAAGCCCTTCTCTATATATGACTCTCTTGCACAACCGGTAATCATCAACGCCAAAAGCATACATACGCATGCTGCCTTCTTCATGAACACTCCTCCCGTTTATACCGGATATTTATATACCCAGGTCGCATTTAAGATTGCCAGAATCATAACGCCAATATCCACAAATACTGCTCCCCACATCGTAACCAGTCCAAACAAAGTCAGAATTAAAATGACTGCTTTTACAAATAACGAGAATTTGAAATTCATGTTTACGACCCGAAGCGTTTCGCGTGCAATCTTAATGGCATCTTTGATACGATAGATTTCATCATCCATCAAAATAATATCCGCCGCATCCAGCGCTGCGTCAGATCCCAGCGCTCCCATTGCAATTCCCACATCTGCCTCTACCAGAACCGGCGCATCATTGATACCATCTCCGACAAATACAACCCTTTCCATATCGTCCTGAATGACGAGTAAATCACCCAGACTTTCCACCTTTTCATCCGGCAGCAAATCCGTATAGATATAATCCATACCAAGTTTTTTGCCGACCTCTTTTCCGGAACATTTTGTATCTCCTGTCAGCATAACCAGCATCGCATGTCTTCTGTTTCTTAGATAACTCATAAGCGCCGGCGCATCTTTTCTGATCTCATCCGAAATCACGACACGACCCATATATACTCCGTCAATCGCCGCATACACTACGGTACCCGCACTTTTGATCTCATCAAACGGAATCTCCTTCCTTCGCATAAGCTTTGCATTGCCAAGATAGACTGTCTTATCATCCAATTTTGCCTGGATTCCGCATCCTATGATCTCTCCGGAACGTTTTATACGTGTGCGGTCAATCTCTTTTCCATATGCATCCTGCAAAGATTTTGCAATCGGATGGTTGGAATTACATTCCACATGCGCCATCACTTCCAGCAATTCATCCGCGCTTATGCCTGACGGTGTTACTTCCTGTACTTTAAACACACCTTCTGTCAACGTACCTGTCTTATCAAAGACGAATATATCCGCCTTGGCAAGCGATTCCAGATAACTGCCGCCGCGTACGATGATTCCCCGCTTCGCCGAGGCCGCAATTCCTCCTAAAAACGCAATCGGCGTCGCCATTAAAATCGCACACGGACATGCAGCTGCGAGGAAAATCAGTCCGCGGTAAATCCATGTCTGTGCATCCCATTGCAATACGAAAATCGGTCCTAATGAAAATGCTAATGCCAACATCACCACAACCGGTGTATATAGTTTTGTAAACCTGGATATAAAATTTTCTCTTTCTGATTTTTTCGCAGATGCGCGTTCTACCATCTCGATAATTCTAGACACCGTAGAATCCTGATATTCTTTTATAACCTGTGCCTCCAAAGCTGCCGACAGATTAATACTTCCACTGTAAATCTTGTCTCCGGGTCTTACCGTACGCGGTATCGATTCTCCCGTAATTGCCTGTGTATCCATAGAGGATACTCCAGAGGTTACCATTGCATCTACCGGAACTCTTTCCCCCGGTTTGATAATAATAATATGATTTAATTTTAATTCCCCTGGTTCTACCCGGATCTCCTGCCCCTTTACTTTTCGCGTCGCATACACCGGACGGATATCCATCAGTTTTGCTATCTTTTGCTTCGACCTATCCGTAATCAACTGCTGAAACGTGGTTCCAACCTGGAAAAACAGCATAACCGCAACCGCTTCTTCCAGCATACCAATCCCAAAAGCTCCCATCGTCGCAATCAACATCAAAAGATTCTCTTCCAGAATCTTTTTCTTCTTGATATTCTGGATCCAGGCCGTGACGGCCCCATAACTAAATAAAAAATGTACAATCAAAAGCCAGACTATGACGAACACCATGTCTAACTCTATCCTTCTTACCGTAATAATTTCCCCTACATACAAAGCAATGCCCAGAATCAGTCGGATAATACTGTATTTTACCTCTTTTGTCATCTTTTCCTAACTCTCTTCTACTTTTCACAGACTCTTATAAAATCTGTCAGTCTTATGTTACCACTCACTACACCATTATAACAGACTCCACCCTATATGCAACCTTTTTACAACTGTTTTGAACGCAAAAAGCAACAGTTTAACTGTTGCCTTGAACGCCTCGACTTTATACAATCTGCCAGTCTATCGGTTCTATCCCATGTTCTTCCAGAAAACGATTTGTCTGGCTAAATGGCCTGCTTCCGAAAAATCCACGATATGCCGAAAGCGGACTTGGATGCGGCGCCTCTAAAACAAGATGCTGCGGATTATGCAGCATGCTTTTTTTCATCTGTGCCGGTCTTCCCCATAAAATAAATACGATCGGCCTCTCCTGCACATCCAATATGCGAATGGCTGCATCCGTAAATTCTTCCCAGCCAATTCCTCTGTGTGAATTCGCCTGATGCGCCCGCACCGTCAGCACCGTATTCAGAAGCAGTACACCCTGCTTTGCCCATTTTGTCAGATATCCGTGGTTTGGAATCTCACATCCTAGATCATCATGCAATTCCTTATAAATATTCACAAGAGACGGCGGAATCTCCACTTCCGGTTTTACCGAAAAACAAAGTCCATGCGCCTGCCCTTCTCCATGATACGGATCCTGTCCTAAAATCACTACTTTTACATCTTTTAACGGCGTCAGATGAAACGCATTAAAAATATCATCCGACGGCGGAAAAATTCTTCTCGTGCTATATTCATGTCTCACTGTGTCATATAATTTTCTGTAATACGGCTTGCGAAACTCTTGTTTTAAAGCCTCCTGCCAATCATTGCTAATCGCTCCCATGTCCTTTTATAAGCGTACTGGTACGCCCTGCTCCTTTAAGTATTCTTTCACTTCTTTAATCTCTAATTCTTTGTAGTGAAAAAGTGAAGCCGCCAAAGCCGCGTCTGCCTTGGCATCCGTCAGTGCTTCTTTAAAATGTTCTAAGGTTCCTGCACCTCCCGAGGCAATTACCGGAATCTCCACACTTTGGGCAATCGCTCTTGTAAGCTCGACGTCATAGCCTGCTTTCGTACCATCTCCATCCATACTTGTAAGAAGGATTTCTCCGGCTCCTAACGCTTCGACTCTCTTTGCCCATTCCACAGCATCGATGCCAACATCGATCCGTCCGCCGTTTTTATATATATTCCATCCGCTTCCATCTGCACGCTTTCTCGCATCAATTGCCACAACTACACACTGGCTTCCGAACTTTTCTGCCGCCTGCGTGATAAGTTCCGGCGTATTAATTGCAGAAGAATTAATGGAAATCTTATCCGCTCCTTCCCGAAGCAGCATCTTAAAATCTTCTACAGTACGGATTCCGCCGCCAACCGTAAATGGGATAAATACATTCTCGGCAACCTTTCGCACCATATCCACAACCGTATTACGCGCATCGGAGGATGCAGTAATATCCAAAAACACAAGCTCATCTGCCCCCGCCTTGTCATATGCCTTAGCAATCTCCACCGGATCTCCGGCATCCTTTAAATCCACGAAATTCACGCCTTTTACAACACGCCCGTTATGTACATCCAGACAAGGAATAATTCTTTTTGTAAACATCGCACACCCTCCTACATTTCCACAAAATTCTTAAGAATCGCAAGACCTATGCTGCTGCTTTTTTCCGGATGGAACTGACACGCAAACACCTGACCTTGCTCTACTGCAGCATGAATATTCACACTGTAATCCGTCACTGCCTTTACGATTCTTTCATCTGCCGCCTTAAGATAATAAGAATGTACAAAATACACATAGGATTCCTCTTTGATGCCTGCAAATAAACGTCCGCCATTTTGCAGATGAAGGGAATTCCATCCCATATGCGGAATCTTAAGTCCCTCTTTCTTTGGAATCTTTACGATTTCTCCTTTCAAAACACCAAGTCCCTCTACCCCCGGACACTCCTCGCTCCGCTCGAACAAGAGCTGCAGACCAAGACAGATTCCAAGCAAAGGAATCTGCCTTTCTACTACTTCATGTATAACCTTATCCAATCCGTAATTCTTCAAATGTTCCATCGCTTCTCCAAAAGCGCCCACTCCCGGAAGAATCACTTTATCCGCGCCAAGAATCGTCTCCCTGTCTTTTGTGACAACGATTTCCTGTCCCAAAAGAAGCAACGCCTTCTCTACGCTTTTTATATTTCCTGCATCATAATCGATTATTGCTATCATTCACGTTCCGCCTTTCCGCAAAAGCTGATTCTACTTATAATAAAAACTCATCTGTTCTATTTTACATCAAGTGTAAAGTAGAATTCAACTCCATTATCATAATTATGCACGCCATATTCCTGATGGAAAGACTCCATGATCGCGCGCACGATGGAAAGACCGATCCCATTTCCGCCATATTCTCTCGTTCTTGCCTTATCCACCTTGTAAAATTTCTCCCAGATATGCTCGACATCACCCTCCGGTATCGGCGTTCCTGTGTTAAATACACTCACCCTTGCAAGACCTTCTTCTTCCACAATCTTTACTTCGATGATCCGTTCTCCATCCACATGGTTCAACGCGTTGCTCAAATAATTACGCACCACCTGCTCCACCTTGAACTCGTCTGCCCAGGCATAGACTTTTTCACCTGCAAGATACTGAAGCTGTACTTCCTTTTGCTGAATCAAAATATCGCAGCTTTGAATGACCCCCTGCACAAGCTCCGTCAGATTAAAGCGCTCAAACTGTACATCCTTATCGCCGAATTCAAGCTGATTCAACGTCATAAGATTCTTTACCATCTGATTCATCTTGCCCGCTTCGTCCATGATAACGTCACAATAAAATTCCCGGCTTTGCGCGTCATCCGAAATGCCTTCTTTCAAACCTTCTGCATATCCCTGGATCAGCGCAAGCGGCGTTTTCAGTTCATGAGACACATTCCCGAGGAATTCCGTGCGCATCTCTTCCATCTTTTCCTTTTGTGCGATGTCCCTTTTCAATTCATTATTTGCGCTCTTAAGCTCCGATATTGTCCGCTCTAATTCTTCCGACATCCGGTTAAAACTATCGCCTAAGATTCCGATCTCGTTTTGCTCTCCCCTCGTATACTTCGTGTCAAAATCAAGGTTCGCCATACGTTGCGATATTCCTGCAAGCTCCAGAATCGGATCTGTGATTTTCTTCGAGAAATACCAGACAAATAAGATAGCTACCAATATAATTCCCACACCAATATAGGCAAGGAATTTGTTCGAGATCACAACGCTTTCCCGAATACTTTCCAGCGGACTTCGTATGATAAAAATATAAGAGTTGGGCAAATCTCCCCACATCTCTATATATTCCGAACCCGTTTGCATATCGACGCCTTTTGAAATCTTGTACTCCTGTGCCTCCTCAAGAATATCCGTGTTTGTGTTGCGCTCCAGCAGATATCCAAGCAGCTGCCGGCTTAGAATCTCCACGTCCTGGCTGGCTGATGCAAGCGCCATATCCATATTCCTTCTCTCAAACACACAAAAGCGAATATTTCCCCGCTCCATCATGCCTCGCAATGTATTTCTGGTCCCTTCTGCCGTCAGTACGTCCTCTTCTACTGCCTCTTCCAGCACGTCATACACTTCTCTAAGCGCCGGCTGCTTATTGGCAATGTAATATTGCTCCAAAAACCAACTGTTAATGCAGAAAATGGAAATCAGCATGACAAAAATCAGTCCGGTAAACGAAACCAGCATTAATTTTCTAATAGAATGTTTCATGCCTCTACCTCGAATTTATAACCCATTCCCCAGATGGTTTTAATGTAATTGCCTTTCTCTCCTAATTTGCTGCGCAGTTTCTTGACATGCGTATCAATCGTTCTCGCATCTCCAAAATAATCATAATTCCACACATGATTCAGAATCTTTTCCCTGGAAAGCGCAATTCCCTGATTCTCCACGAAATAAAGCAAAAGCTCGAATTCCTTAAAACTCAGCTCGATATTTTTTCCTTCAATCTTTACCTCATGCCCTGCTTTATCCACAAGGATGCCGCCCGCATCGACGATCTCCTCTGCCTGCAGCGCATTCGTCCTGCGAAGGATCGCCCCTACACGCGCTACCAAGATCTTCGGACTGAATGGTTTTGCAATATACTCGTCCACACCAAGTTCAAAGCCTTGCAGCTCGTCCCGCTCATCTCCCCGCGCCGTCAGCATGATGATCGGTACTTTCGATTCCTTACGAATCTCACGACATACTCCCCATCCATCCATCTTCGGCATCATCACATCCAATATAATCAAAGCAATATCTTTTTCTTCATAAAATCTATCCACCGCTTCCAGTCCATTTTCTGCTTCCAGAACGCAAAATCCCTCTCGCTCAAGAAAATCTCTCACAAGCTTTCGCATCCTGCTTTCGTCATCCACAACCAATATCTTTAATTTCTCCATAAATATCTGCTCCTCTCTTACATACTTTCCGCTTTTACCCTATTTTAACAAAAAAGTATGTTCGTTCTGTGTCTATTTGTCATTTCCCTGACATCGATTATACACTATTTATGGATGCTTTTATATAGAATCACTTGTACTTATTATTTGTTCATACGGTTTACCACCGCCTGTACCTCTTCATAGCGGTTCCCCAGTACAACTTTTCGTACTACTCCGTCTCCGTATGTTCCTGCCATGACTTCGCTGGCAAGCTTATGTACATCCGCAGATGCAATATATGCCAGGAATTCCTGCACATCATTTTTCTTCTGCGCCGGATGATTATTTATTCCAGGAATGCTGCCTGTTTCTTTCGGGAAATCACGGTAGCATTCATTGATATCTACGACTCCCGACACCCCATCTACGCGTCCGCTTGAAGTATACTGCCACATATCGCATGCTTTATCCGGCTTATTTGAACTGTATCTTGCGATCCATTTTGTAAAACAATCCAGCTTGTCCTTTATCACACTGTTAAACCAATGATTATTTGCATAAATGCCGCACCAGTAGCCAGCCTGTTCGATTATGTCCCCAAAAATAATTGCATTTTGTACCGCATATGCCTCGCATCCTGCCTCTTCCAAATCATAATATACCGGATAAGATAACCGATATCCTTTTATGAGACGGAGCACATGCTCCGCCTCGCTTCTTGCCTGGGCGCTGCTTTTCGCATAAGAATACAGATATACCCCGAATGGAATCCTCAGTCTCGTGCATTCATCCGCATTTCGCCTCCACTGCTTATCATCCTGCGCAACGATATTATCTCCATAACCACACCGGATGATCGCTCCGTCAACACCGTCTTCTTTGACTTTATTCCAGTCAATAATCCCATTATGATAACTCACATCAATGACTTTGTATGCCATCGTCATCCTCTCCTTCCTTGTTCACTGCCCTGTCTGCCACTTCCAGTCCCTTTATCAAAACATATGGCACGCTGAAGCCTGCCTCTACAAAATTCTCCAGAACCGAACGTATCTCATTGATGCTTAGGGACGCCAGCACAAACCATCCAAGCATCGTGGTCACCCCAAGTTCTATTCCAATAATTTCTCCAATCTCGATAAATACTGCACCGATACCAAATGCAGATAGGATCATAATCCAGTATCCCAATTTTTTCATCACGCCCATCCAGCCCTTTGCCGAATTTTCTCTTCCTGTCATCCTGCTTTTCATCCATCCGGTCAGCCAGTCCAACACATTCAATCCCAGGAAGGCTACAAACAAAAACCAATGTTCACCTAGCACATAAGATAAAATCGCAATCACCGTTCCCATAAGCATATTGTATCGATCGACAAACACTTCTATATTATTCATGATCTTCATAACCTTGCACCACGTCTTCACCACGATCCAAATATTTCATATCCGGATTATATACGAAGAATTCTTTTAACTGTTTGCGGTAACCCGGATCAGAAGAACCACGTTTTATTTTCTGCTGCCACTCTTCCCAGCTCTTTGTATAATAATGGTCAATGACAAACATATCCTTGTTATCTTCCTCATTGCGGAATACAAAATACTTTTTCGGATTGTAATTGGCATAATGACGTTTGAAGTTATCAATGTGGTTTACCTGAATAAAATTTTTGTGATACAATGCGGAACATACATCCGTTGTCCTGGTAAATCGTTCTCTCACCGGAGCATCTGTATATGTTTCCTGCCCATTTGCATTATATTCAACAAAAGAGCCGTAAACTTCTGTATAATCCTCCATGGCTTCTAAAAGGGTGTTTACATTCTGTACATCATTCGTAATTCTGACAAACTCATCGGAATCGATAAATACGCCCCAGCGCACATCTTTTTTATGCTGCTCCAGAAAATGATTATACGCTTCTTCTTGCAGGTTCTCATAACTTTCCTTCCAGTCAATCACAGTAATCTTTTGCTGCATATCTTCTGAAAGCTCATGGATAACATCCGTCACTTTCTCTAAGCTTCCGTTGTCATACAGATAAATATGTGCAAAGCCAAGAGCCAGATGCCACTCAATCCATTCTCTAAGATACCGGTTTTCATTCTTGATCACCATCACGACTGCACTGTAGTACTTTGTATTTCGCTTTGCATCATTTTCTCTGTTCTTTTGGATATAGAATTGTTTTACCTGTTCTTCATGTGCTCTTTGTGCTTCTTTTGCCTCTGTTTTCCTTGCCTCTTCTTCTGCCCTTCTTTGCTTTACTGCCAATCTTGCCTGCGCCATATCCAGTTCTTCGTCAACCATTAAACGCATGAAATATTCATATTCCGTTTCATGCTTTCGCGGAACAGCCATTTTTGCCTTCCCTTGCAATTCCCGGATCTCTCCGTCTTGAAATACATATCTTTTCCCTGCCATAATCTGCGGCATTTTCTCATCCTCGATCAAAATATCCTCTTTGTACAAAACTGTGCTTTCCAATACTTTTGAAAAGCTCAAAATTTTACAGCTGATTGGGTCTATCTCTAATTTATACATATGTTCTCTCCTCTCCTACTTTTCTTTCATCGACATTTAATTCGGAACAATCGCCGAAACCCTTGTCAGTACCAGTCCATTCGCTTCTTGCCCTGGCAACACCGGATTTATAGTGATATATACGGTATCATTATTCATACTACTCCCCATCATCCAAAACGTTACGATTTCATTTCCGGATGGCGCTGCCTCATTCAGATAGGCAGTCAGATAGGAAATATTCCGTTCACTTGGCATTCCCCTTCTCCTATCCAAAGATACCAGCATTACCATATCTCCTATAAGCGGAGTTTCATTCGAATCTCCCTCACCTTGCTTATAAAACTCCAACAGTAATATTGCCTTTCCTTCCGGCATATGTTCCACACCCAGATTCACCGCCGTACCCGTTGAATATCTTCCCTGATAAAGTATACCTTCCCAAAGTACTTTAATGTTATCACTGCCCCCGCTGCCAGCGCTTGCCGCCACACGGTCGTCCACATATTTTTTCGTTGCCGGATGATAATTCCCCGTTGGTATAAAGCTTCTTGTATTCGTCCGGGTAAGTACCTCTGTTGTCTTCGGATAACTCGCCAATTCCCCGCTTGTCACAAGGCGCTTCACCTCTCCATCTCCAAATGAAATATACATTGCCTTGCCGTCTGTTGTATTCGGGTCTGCCGCCAATACTGCTGCCGGTTCTCCCGGCAGTAATTTCCCTCGATTAAAATCCGCATAATTACCTCTTCTTATTTGAATCGCCATTATTCATCCTCCTCCTTTTCTTTGTCAGCGTTTGCCTTTGCATTCTCTATTGTCATCTGTGCATCCTGGATATGCTTTAACCTGGCAATATCATTGCTGATACTCTCCAGTATAAAAATCATCAATCCCAACGGAATATGATTGTTTCGCATGACCTGCTCTACAGTTTCACCAATATCTTTCTTGGCCATGTCCATTAACATCTCAATCGGCATTTTGTTCACGTTTCAATACCTCCATCAATTCATTCATCTTATCGTCTAAATACTCTTCACTGTCTTTTTGTTGTAATAAAGGACTTCTATTTTCTCCCTCTTCCATCCTTATTTCTTTCCTTCTGAAAATTAATTGTTCTTCCATACGTATTTCTCCTACATTCTTGGTGCTGCGATTATAATTCCATTTTCGACATCTATAGAACTAGTGTAATAGTCGTCACCTCTTTTGAAATATATCGGTATACTACCTGTCCATGTTTTCCATCCATTAATACCATGCACATTCTGCAATCCTACATCTTTAATTACATAATTACACATATCTACATCACAGCCAAAATACATAGTATCTTTTTTATAACCATTAAAATCCATATTGGCATAAAGAAGCTTTGCATAATATGTATTTGCACCAACGGTTTCTTTTGCCGCCCATGTCATATAGGAACCGTCTGCCTCCAAGTCAAAGACCAGGCCCTTGTTATTTGGATAACCGCTCATAACGTTTGTTCCGATATACCCTACATTTGTTCCCCCGTGTGACACATTCATTCTTCCACCATAGATTCCGATACTGGTTGTAGAGGTTTTAGAATGCAAAGTTCCGTTATCTACATAGATTCCATCTTTATCCCAACGTCCAATTACTTTGCTGCTTTCATCAAGTATACGCAGTGTGCCATACTGATCTTCCGAACCACCAAGTGTCAGTGTTCCGCTTTTTATATACGTCGCATTCATATAAAGCTCATCGCCGTCCATAAAAAGCCCTTTGATTCTTCCTTCATCCGTCAAGATATTCATGACTACATCCTGATCTAACGTATCTTTCACATCTTTAGTCAATATCTTCGGCATTTTTACCCAGCCATTTCTCACCGTAGAACTCGTACCCGTATATTTCCACAGACGGCTTACACCATTTCCATAAGGGAGATGCTCAGATTCCGGATAATTTGAGCCTGTCAAATCAATCGCCGTTCCCTGCGGAAGTGTTTTCCTCAATGCTTGATATTCTTTGTCAGAAACGATGACATTGCGAATATTCTCGATACTAAATCCAAAATATTTGTCATTGCTCACATCCGTTTTCCAATACAGCCAAAATGTCGTTGCCGGAATTAATACTCGTTTTTCCGAAATATCATCACCGCCAAATTTCCCAATGCTTTTGTATATATTGTTCTCCTGGATATAGATTTCTACATAATCATAGCTGGTACTTTCCGTCTTGCTTTTCTTCGAAAAGGTCAGTTCCAGTCCCGGCGTACCGCTTTTAAAAATATAAACATCTCCAGTGGATACATCCGTATAACTATCCCCGTTATGCTTCTCATACTCGTCGTTCCATCTATTTGCCGGTTCATTACTCAGTGTCGGTATATAATTACCATAATAATTGCCATTTTTATCTTCCTCGAACTTCTTCAACGCTGCCCCGACATCTTTGCCTTTTATGGATATGGAATCTGCATTCACTCTGACCACTCCACTATCCATATCCGCATAAAATACTTCCGTACCTTTACTGTCTCTGACTGCCAGGGCTCCTGTCGTAATCCAGTCGGCATTGACGCCTTCTGACTGCAGTACTCTCGTAATCATCTCCCCTGTCACTGAAAATCCATACGGCCATGTCTTTCCGCCATCTGTTGAAATACCTATTGCCTCTGCCGTAAATTTCCAGATGATATCAGATTCTTCCATGACCTGTTTATTATGTGCATAATAAACAAGTGAATGATCCGTCTGCTCCTGTGTCGTGATATACAAACCACCGGAATCCGCTAGCGCATTGGCAAGTTTTTCAATTGCTATCTCTCGCTGTGTCCGTTCCTTTTGTATCAACTTTTTCGTCTTCGTATATAATGACGCACCGGAAGAATATTTTGCCGCTTCCTGCTTGGATGGAGTCTTAGCATCACAGGATACCAGCTGATACTCCCCAATGGAAAATGTCGTATTCGTAATGTAGCAGCAATACTCCATTCCTTTGCGGTCTGTCACTACTGCACAATCACCTGCTTCTATTGTAGGGTCCGAGAGACAATTTACGGACAATGGACGAAATCTCATACCGTTTACCCGCGTTCCGATAAAGGCTGCCACCTCTGCTCCGTCACCGGTCTGAATGAATTGATTTCCTTCGATTCCAATCACATATCCATCACTTCCCGACTGATAAAATGCCTCCTCTTCGCCATTTTCCATCACACGTACACCTGTGATTACAACGTCACTGTTCCTGATATTTTGCGAAGAAAGATGTGAAATCATGTGATAGTTCCTTGATCCTGCAAAGATACCCCCATTGTAATTATTTTCTTCAAAATATGCTGCGAAACTGCCTCCATCCGCCTGACTGCCGGAATTGTAAAATGGTTCTCCATCATCAAACTCACCACCCTGAATCGTGTTTTCCATTCCTTCAAAGGCAGCTGTATCATACCATCCGCATACTAACTCCCCGGAAGGACTGCATTTCCACCATTTGCAGCAAATCTGCCCTGCCCATAAAAGAACCTGACGGAAAGTCAAAGCTTCATCATCAGGTTTTTCTCTTACCATATAGTCATCATTTTCAAACACCGCACTTCCAAGCGGTACTTCACAGACAGTACATGCATCCCTGACAATTGCTCCTAATGTCGCAGGATATGAAATCTTACTTTCACTGTAAGGCTTATCGAATCTTGACATATAATCCAGACATTCCAGCGTAATAAAACTGTCGGAACAGGTTGCTTCTTCTACGATATAAACGCCTTTGTTGATAAATTCTTTGGTACCATCCGACAGTTCCAACCCAAGCCCGTAACGAACCACTGCCTGTTCAAAATCATATTGAGTAAACTCTTCGTATATGTTGTTCAGAGTAAATGACAGTTTCCCGATTACCGCAGCGCCTATATCAAAGCTATCACTGGAAGAAACCGAATTTTCTAACTTTAAGCTGCCCTCCCAGATACTCTTGTTGGTAATCACCGGCAACTCTGTTCCGTCACGCAAGGTGATATAAATCTGATTCACATACAGCCTTTTGTCATTCAAAATCTGTTGTTTAAATTCATTTGAAACATTGATCATACTGCTACCTCTCTATCAGCTCGAAAGCCACACTTTCATAGCGCTTATTCCCGATGTTCCAGACTTTGACCGGTGCAGATCGGTCACCCACATAAAAAGTCCTCGTCTCTTCGGCACCGCTCATCGCATCCGGATAAGTAATTCTAATATATTCCGGATTAAATGCCTGTAAAATCGCTGCCGCCTCCTGCGGCGTCGGCGCTGTCCATGAAAGTGATATCTGCCTCTTCTGTGCGATTCTGTTTTTGTGCATAATCGTGTCCTGCGTTCTTCCGGAATCATTGCCGGATACATCCTGCAGTCCCCAACTAAAAGAGGATGGCGTCTTGACCGCCACCCCGTCTACTAATATCATTGCCATCTTTTCATCTCCTTCCATTGAAAAAAGAACGTCTGATCCGACGTTCTTTCTTCAAAATCAATTTTTACTTTTTCTTATATGGATTCCATGTATATCCGCAATACAAACAATGAAGCTTGTCCTCTGCATCGACATGATCGGTCATATACCTCTCACCAAATAATGATACCTTGCTTGTAATTGAAGCACTTTTTGAATGGGTCTTTTCAAGATATTTAGAGCCACATTTAGGACAATTACTCGTCCCAAAAATTCTTCTTGCTTTCTCAGACTTAAAAGCTTTCTTCCGCCTATCCAATTCTTCCGGATAAGCCCCATGATATTCGCGAAACATTATATTTCTGGCAGTTTTCAAATCCAAACCTGTTCTCTCTCTGAATATTGCGATTCCTTTATACTGATCATTTGGACACAAACGGTAAACTTCCATCGCAATCTGTTCCAGTTCTAAGTATCCATCTCTCTGCGGATTATTTACTTTCACATACCCTTGAAATAGATCTTTATCCAGTCCCATAACCTTAGTACCACAGCTTGGACAGAATTTCATTTTATCTTCCAACTTACATCCACACTCTGTACAAAACATCTTTCTACCTCCAAATATCGTTTTTGCTCTATACATATTGTATCATATAAAAATTTTTCAGACAATTGAATTTTACCATGCTCCCATAGGATGTAAACGTCTTTCCAGCTTACTCTTTCCACGCTGTACGGCTCGTGCAAGCACTTCATCATCTTCTGTTTTCACAATGATATGGAATATTGGCTCACTTCCTGCATTACCTGAATTCATTGCAAACATGATTTCGGCCGCCGCATCTGTAACTGCACTGTGCACCCCAAGAGCAATTCCTCGGACAATCTGATCGTTATTGGCAACTGCTGCTCTGTTTCCAATTCTTCCAACCATCTCAGTAATACCATTTTCACGGGCAATAAACATTTGTCCCGTGTTTATCATTCCACCACTTGCAAGATATGGTATTCTTGGCACTTTTGCCTTTGGAGCAGTCCAACCAATCGACTTCACTCCAAAAAAATCTGAAACAATGTCTGGAAGTTCAATATGAAAACTTAATGCCTCTCCGATTGCATTTGCCATTTTTTCTACACCCATTAAAAATGAATTTAAAATTCCAATAACCGTGTTTAGCGGACTCTTCACTAATCCGACAAATGCACTCCAGACACCGCCAAATACTTTCTTAACTCCTTCCCAAGCTCTACTCCAGTCTCCTGAAAAGACTCCTGCCAGAAATTCATTTATCCCTTCACATATGTCTATAATCCCATTCACAACGTCTTCGAAAGCTCCTAAAAACTCTTTGACAACATCCAAAACCAAATCGATTACCTCAATAACAATTTGCACTTTATTAAAGATTTCCCGAACCAATTCACTGATAGCAACAACCAATCCACTAAATACAACCGATGCTATATATCCAACTGCCGTCACCACTGCTTCAAAAATCTGCTTTAGTCCACTGGTTTCATAAAGTTCATAAAAAGATTTAAACATCTCTTTTATGCTTTCCCATAGTGGCAGCAAACCATTATCCCATATTTGCTCTTTTGCAAATCCGAATGCTGCTCCTATAATATCGAGCATATTTTTAACATTTTCTCGAAAGGTTTCAGATGTATTCCACAAATCTACAATTCCTGCTATTACAGCTACTATCCCTGTTATTACTGCTAAAATAACTGGTAAAGTTGTACCAAATACTGCTCCTACAGACTCTCCTAATGTTCCTGCGCCTCCCAAAGTCAATTCAATAATTTGACCAATCTTAGTTTCAGTCAGTAACTTTTTTATACCTGCTAGAACTAGCGTCACTCCCTCTCCCAATTTCCCAGTAATAATTTTCGAAAGTTCTGCCACAAACATAGTTCCAAAAGTTCCTGCTAATGTTATCGCACCCATTACAAGTCCCGCTGTTGCAAGTGTACCCCAGTCAATCTCTTTAAAGACCTCGCCTATTCCATTCACAGCTTCACGCAAAACTTCTCCATTAAAACTCTCGGCAATTCGTTCGTACTGTTCAATTAAAGTTTGTGCTTTTTCTTCAAACTTCTCAATAGCATCTCCCCAAATTGTATCATGTGCATCTAACGTCTGTTCCACTGTTTCTAAAGGAATATTTGCCACAGCCTCTTCTAAATTTTTAAAACTGACATTAAAAAAATCAATCGCTGCAATCTGATTCAAATTTTCCAGCAGCTCTGCTGTATACTTATTAACTCTTTTTAACTTCTTTTCATCCACATTTAATTGTTCGGATTTTATTGCCATTTCACGTCACCTCTTTTCTTATGACGCTCATAGGCGTTCGGAATTTTTCATTTAAAAAGAACGCCTATAACAGACGTCCTTTCTATTTTATAATTTACTAAAACTTCCACTTTTTACCGCACTCTTCGCACCGTGCCTGCATCTTTCCTTCCTCATGTGTAGTTACATAAACTCCTTTAAAATAAGATGCTGTTGTGCTAATATCGGGCAGTTTCTCATACTGAATTACTCTGGAGCCACAATAGGGACAGATGTCATTTCTCTTTTCTTTGGACACATAATATGCCGCTTTTCTATAAGATTTCTGAAAATTATGTTTACAATACGGTAAAATCGACAAATAAAATTGTTCCAACTCTTCACTTTTTTCTCGCACAGCAAGATACACATTCGAGCTTTTCTTTCCTGGTAAGAGAAGAACTAATTCCGTGAGTCCTGCATATTTCGACTTCTTACAAAAATATAGAAGAACAACTTCATTTATTGGTGCCCAACCAATTCTTTTATTTTTGACTTTGCATGTTACTATACCATCTTTCACCTCTATCAATTCTTTTGTAGAAGGATCGTAATAGCTTATTTGCAGATTTCTTCCATCCTCTTGATGCCCTGCTGTACCTTCTCTCGTTTCCTGTCGCCTTTCTATCTTCTGTCCACACACAGGACAAAACTGAAATCCTTTCTCTAATCTTTCTCCGCAATTCGTACAGAACATATCGCACTCTCTCCTTTGCCATCCACTTTAAAACTTCCACTTTTTACCGCACTCTTCGCACCGTGCCTGCATCTTTCCTTCCTCATGTGTAGTTACATAAACTCCTTTAAAATAAGATGCTGTTGTGCTGATATCGGGCAGTCTCTCATACTGAATTGCTCTGGAACCACATCGAGGACAGATATCTTTTTGTCTTTTTTCTCTTGGCATATACCCTGCTGCTGTTGGTCCCGATTTTTGTATTTCATATCTGCAATATGGAGAAATTTTTTCATAAAGCTGTTCTAATTTCCCTATTTGATTTTTCTTCGCATGATATACTATTGATTTAGGCATCCCTGGTAGTATTAGATATAACCTTATACTCCCGCACCTATTTCCTCTATCTAAATATAGTACCACGACTTCCTCTAATTTTGACCAGCCTACTCTTTTTTCTTTATGCTTACACACAACTATTCCATTTTGGATTTGTATTGAATTTTTGTTCACGGAATCATAATAAAATAAATCCAATTCTCTTCCATCACCTTGATATCCTGCTGCACTTTCTCTCGTTCCCTGTCGCCTTTCTATCTTCTGGCCACACACAGGACAGAACTGAAATCTTTCCTCTAATCTCTCTCCGCAATTCGTACAGAACATACCGCACCATCCTCTCTGCCCCAAGTATAGCATACTCTCTGCTGACGGTAAAGTTAGGTCTCCTCATATTTCCTGTTATATGCATCGATCCAAACCATGAACCTTTCCTCTGCAGTAAGTTCCATCTCTTCTTTTTGCTTCAAGCCAAATGGTTTCTCAGGATATTTGCATTTCTTACTGAAGGCGGCCCCGATGGATGCCATCTGATATTGTCCATGGAGCCACGCCTCATAATCTACCAGCTGTTGTTTTTCTTCCAATGACTTTTTATAAATATCCTGATACGTATTCATAATCCTAGGATTCAATTCCCAGAATGTCTCATATGCAATTCCATACCGAAGTGCCGCCGGAAACCAGACGTTCCATATAACATCCGAATAAGAGTGATATGCATCCGAAAGTCCTTCCTTTTGTACTATTTCATCTCGGAAATCTTCTTCGCTGTCTCCTTCTCCTCTTCCTGTCCGAGGAGCTTCTTGAAAAAACCGCTTTGCTCTACTGCCTCATTGAAAGCTTTGTAAATATCTTCGATTTTTCCTCCTCCGAAGATATGCTGCTCGATAAGATTTTCCGCATCATCACGGCCGCAATCGGCTACCACTCCTACAAAAGCAGTTGCAATAGAAAATACTTTCTGTTTTTGGAATAAATCCGGTACAGAAAATCCCATATCCTCCATCTTTGTCATATGCTTGAATCCAAGCTGCGGAACCACATAATTTTTACTGTTAATCCTGATATTCATAAGTCATTCTCTCCTTTTTCTGATTCTATACGCTTGGCGTAGAAGTCACTGTAATCTTGGTAGATGGAGATACTGAAATGGTCATCGCGATAGAGCCATTAATCTCTCCTTCATTGATATATACGCAGTGCTGTCCCTGCCATGTAGCCGTTCCAGCAGCTCCGTTCTTGCCAAGCTTGATGCGGTAATGCAGATTTTTCTTTTCTTTTTGTTTTACCGCCTCGTAGTTTTCCAGGGTGTAGTTTGCGCTAAATTCCATTGCTTCCATTGTCTGTACACCTGGAACAAATGTCTGGGTTTCATCCTCTAAATCCGTCACTTCGATCTGCTCCGGTGCACCGCCAAGTGCCGGATAAGATTTGATCGGACACATCTTCTGCCATGTTGTGCCGTTTTCTGATATTTCTAAGATTGTACCTATCGTACTGTGTGCTTTTACTGTTGTTACTGCCATTATTTTTTTCCTCCTTTTTCATCACAGGCACTCGCCTGCGCTCGTCATTTCTTTCTTTTTACTTTTTTCATAGAATCAGATTACTCTGACTTTTTCTACAAGACATCTCCATCGGCAATCAGCCTTTGATATCTTGCCATCACGCGGGTAACATCTGCATATTCTGTACCAGTCACCTGCTTTGGACCGCAAATCCTCTGAAAATCCATCTTATGCATCTCGCTGTCAGCCATACCTAGGATTTCTTTTGCTGACACCAGATTCTGTTTTGTATATGCGGTAATTTCAATAGTAGCCATCACCGCACACTCCGCATTTTCCATATCTGTTACCATGACCGCATTATCCGTCATGTCCACAAATACATGCGGAAGATTTTCAGGTCTTTCCTGATAAGTTTGGCTTACGCTGCCGCATAATGTTTTTACGGCATCATTTACTCTGGAAAATACCTCCGCCATTTTATCTACCAAGACTTATGCACCTCCTTTCTTCGCAGTGAACCTATGCTCCCGCGCATTTGTGTCAAATGTATTCATTCCGCCGCATTTGGTTTTCGGGCATTTGACTTCGCCTTTGCCTTCATATTTTCCAAGAAGTCTTCCGCAGCCTTTACATCTTACCTCCTGCATCTTTCTCCCTCCCTTCGTTGGAACTAAAAATCTGTGATACACTTTTCACTGATATCATCCTAGCATATCAGCAATGTGATTTGGGTGAAACATATGTTCGATTCAGGATTTTATCAATTTTCTTTGAAATCGTGCTTCTGTCAAAATTAAATTGCTCCGCAATCTGGCTATCCGTCATACGGTCAATGTATTTCAATCTTAAAATCGTCTTCTCCTCGATATCTTCCAGATTTTCAATGAAGCTCTCAATATCAAGCTTCATATCCTCATACAATCTTTCGTGCCCTTTTAAATCAACCAGCAACTGCGAAACAACTTTTTTGCGTTCTTCATCGGATTTTACATGAACCCCTGACACAACAAACCGGCACTGTGTATACGGAAACTGATTCATGGAACCTGTTACAACGCCATGCTCTGCCATAAGCGGATGCTCTTTAAAATATTTCAGTCTCCGTCTGATTGATTTGATATGGCTTTCCAAAAATACATATTTTGCTAAATAATCCTTTGTCATTCGTCTATCATCTCCCTTTTCCTACTTTTCTATTGCTTTTTGTTCGGAAATCATTTACAATAGTTTTAATAAGATATTAAAACAAATATATGTTTGTTATGAATTCCGTATTTTCTTCATTTTAGTTCTGTTTTCATTTTTTGTCAATACTTTTTGTACGGATTTCATGATTTTGAGGTGTTTTTATGTATGAGATATATTGTAAATTAAGAGATTTAAAAGGATGTAAGGATGCTGAAGTTGCCCGTAAGACGGGAATTCCCCGTTCTACTTTCACAGACTGGAAGACCGGCCGCAGCAATCCGAAAGGAGAAAAGCTCAAAAAGATTGCTGATTTCTTTGGAGTCTCTGCCGAATACCTTCGCACCGGCGAAGAACCCGCTTCCGGCGCTGGCTATTATCTGAATGATGAAACTGCCCAGGTTGCTCAGGAGATTTTTGAAAATAAGGAGCTGCGCGCTCTGTTTGATGTTCAGAAAAATATGAACCCGGATGATTTACGCGCCCTGCATAGTATGGCGCTTGCTCTGAAACGGAAAGAACGAGGATATACCGATGACACCGGATGTTAATGTAAAACTGATCAATTTTCCAAATGCCGGAAAAGAGATGGTCGTTCCCAATGAGGACGGCAGCTATACGATCTTAATTAACGCAAAGCTTTCTTACGAAGACCAGGTGAAAGCATATGAGCATGCCATGCGGCACATCACTGAGCATGATTTTGAAAAAGAAGATGTACAAAGCATTGAATATCATGCACATCTCAACGCCGAGGAAAAAGCTGCTTCGAATGAAATACAGGCAAAATACGAAGAAGCCTTGAAGAAGATCCGTGCACGCCGCCGTTCTATCCAAAGACAGATGACAATCAACAATAAGAAGATTCAATTTCTTGAAGAACATGGACTGGCTAATTTCTTTGCACAGTCGGAACAATTATTTTTATATGATGAAGACCACTGATATCATCTCAGTGTTATATTCTTCATAAAGCAACTAACTATATCATTCACACTAAAGAGAGGGGAACTCTATGAAAGAGAAAAATCTAACAGAACCAAATTTACAAGCAGCGCCTAAAAAACGAAAGCAATGGCCTGGCATTCTGCTCATTGTCATTGGCGTTATTGTTTTTGCTTCTGCCTTCGGAGGCGGCAGCAAAGATGAAAAGAAAAAAGATAACGACAAAAAAGTAGAAGATACCAAACAGCCGGCAGCATCCAACGCTGATGATGACGCAAAAAACGAAGATGACAGCATTCCAAAAGAGTATAAATCGGCTTTGAAAAAAGCAAAAAATTACAGCAAAACGATGCATATGTCTAAAGCTGGCATCTACGCTCAGCTGACATCCGAATATGGAGAAAAATTTTCCGAAGAAGCTGCCCAGTATGCTATGGATAACTTGGAAGCAGACTGGAAGGCCAATGCACTTGCCACTGCTGAAAACTATAGTAAGAATATGCATATGTCCAAGACCGCTATCTACGAACAGCTTGTGTCCGAATACGGCGAAGAGTTTACCGAAGAAGAAGCGCAATATGCGATCGATAACATCGAAGCAGACTGGAAAGCGAATGCATTAGAAAAAGCCAAAAGCTATCAGGACACCATGGATATGTCTCCGGAAGCGATCCGTGACCAGCTCGTGTCCGAGTACGGCGAGAAATTCACTCAGGAAGAAGCTGACTACGCAGTTTCTAATTTGGAATAACAGTTTAGCTATATATAAGGTCGTAATTTGGAATAAATTGTCGGAAACCAGTCCTTGACAGAAATGCAGGTATTGCATATAATGAATACTACGTCTGTTGTACAGTATCAGCATATATCAGGGCTTGTACTGGTTTCGACGGGGGTCTAGAAGGTAGAGTAGCCATCCGCAGTGCGGGACTGCGTATCAATCCGCAACTTAAAATTAAACGCAGACGAAAATTTAGCGTACGCTGCCTAAGTTGCAGCAGTCGGCCTTAAGTCTCTCATCGCTTAAGTAACCGGCTTCAACCAGATGAGGCACTTTGTTTCCAAAGCTTTGCGGAAATAAAAGAATTTATGAAGCTACTAAAGTGAACAGCCTGTTGTCGGGCGATTCACGGAGGGAATGTCAAAACGACAACTGTGATTGGGAGAAGCTTTATTGGAAGGGCTTTCGGACGCGGGTTCAACTCCCGCCAGGTCCATTCTTTGATTCAGAATGTAAGAAGAGCAAGATGTGTATACATATCTTGTTCTTTTTTATCTTATAGGAAACACCTTGTCACGCTAAAGCGTGAAAGCTTTTCCTATAAGCTAAAACCCTCCGGGAGGATACGCACTCGCGTGAGTGAAAGCAGTCAGCAAAAGCTGACCACGCTCGGCGCGCAAAGCATGCAACCCCCTCATGAGTAAAGGGACGGGAGAGTTGAAGTGGGCTTGCCCACTTTGTTCCTCTGTTCAAAAGACGATTTTTCATGTACAATGAGAAAATACTACGATAGAAAGAAGGTTTTGTATGAAATATAAAAATATAGTATTTGATTTTGGAAATGTAATCGGTACCTTTGACCCGGATTATATTCTCGGGCAATTCTGTGATGATAAAGCAGATTTCCCCATTCTTTCTAAGGCGATCTATCAAGATTGGGTTGAATTGGATGCCGGTACATTAGAATATGAAAAAGGCGTGGAGCTTGCGATTGCCCGCGTACCTGCGCGCCTGAAACCGACCCTGGAACGTTTTTTCAAAGACTGGTACAAACACCTGACACCGCTTCTGCAGACATGGGATTTTGTGCATGAGTTAAAATCAAGAGGCGTGCCAATCTATCTGCTTTCCAATGCTCCACAATATTTTGCGGACCATGCAGATATCTATGAGATCATGCAGGAATTCGATGGTGTTCTTTTCTCCGGTCCGGTAAAACTTGCAAAACCAGACCCGGCAATCTATCAACTTTTCTTTAAGACCTTTGACTTAAATCCAAAGGAATGTTTCTTCTTAGATGACCGGATAGATAATATCAATGCCGCGAAAGCCTGCGGGATGGATGGAATGGTATACACAGGGGATGTGGATGCCGTAAAAAAAGCAGTTGGATTTTGACCAGCTGCTTTCTCTTCTTCTTTTCTTATTCCAATCCCAATATCTCTGCCAGCACTTCCACAAGAATCTCATTTGTACAAGATTTGACATATCCCATCATGTGAAGCGATATCTCATCCCATTTCTCGGCTTCGCTAAGTTTATCATCTTTTTTTGTCATATCGATAAGCTGCACTACCTGCGGTGCAAGCTCCTCATATGTTTCTATCGTCTTTGCACTTACCAGCTTGTGCAGCTGTTGTTTATTCGTCGGTACCATATACGCTCCTTATCCAAAATTCCTTACTTTAAATTCTCTTTCTGCCTCTCGTTTCTGATCTTTCTTTGCAATGTCGTCACGCTTATCATACAGCTTCTTACCTTTTGCAAGACCAATTTCCACTTTTACCAGACTGCCTTTGAAATATACTTTCAACGGCACAATCGTAATACCCTTTTCTTTCATTTTACCGAGCATTTTCAGAATCTCTTTTTTGTGCAGTAAAAGTTTTTTCACCCTCAATGGATCTTTATTAAAAATGTTTCCCTTTTCATATGGGCTTACATGCATTCCATAGATAAACATTTCACCATTTTCAATACGGATAAATGCCTCTTTGATACTGCATTTTCCCATACGCAGTGATTTCACCTCGGTTCCATGAAGCGCGATTCCCGCCTCAAAAGATTCCAGTATAAAGTAATCATGATATGCTTTTTTGTTATTGGCAATCAGTTTTCCATCGCTCTTTGCCATCTTATCTTCCTCCTCTTGCCAGTTCAAAATCAATCGTGCGTGAAAAACGGTCCGTTCCAGCCACCTCTACCAGCACCTTTTGCCCTAGCTTATATGTCTTTCCGGTATGATTTCCTACCATCTCAAATCGGTCTTCGTAATAATCATAATGGTCGTCTTGCATATTCGCCACATGGATAAGCCCTTCAATCGTATTTGGCAGTTCCACATACATTCCCCATTTAGTGATGCTGGAGATGACCCCTTCAAATACTTCTCCTTCATGCTGCTCCATATACTCAACTTTTTTCAGTTTTACAGTCTCTCGCTCCGCTTCCTCCGCGCGTCTCTCCATCTCGCTGGAGTGTTTTGCCACCTCCGGCAGAATCTTATCGTAATGCCCGATGCGTCCTTCCTGCATCTTTCCACGCAAAGTTTCTTTGATGATCCTGTGGATCTGAAGATCCGGATATCTTCGAATCGGCGAAGTGAAATGACAGTAATACGTTGTCGCAAGTCCAAAATGTCCTGTATTCTCCGGCGTATATTTTGCCTGCTTCATGGAACGTAAGGCTAACCTGCTAATCAGATCTTCCTCCGGCGTACCTTCAATCTTTGCAAGCAGCTTCTGAATCTCTTTGGGACGTATCTCCTTGTTGGCCACATGCAGCGTATGTCCGAAATTATAAATAAATGTCATCAGCTTCTTTATTTTTTCCTCATCCGGAATATCATGTGTTCGGTAGACGAACGGAATCTCCTGCCAGAAAAAATCTTCTGCTACAGTTTCGTTGGCGGCAAGCATGAAATCTTCGATAATCTTAGTCGCAACATTCCTGTCATACGGCTTGATTTCCACCGGTCTGCCCTTTTCGTCCAGTATCATCTTCGTCTCCGGAAAATCAAAATCAATCGAACCGCGTTTTTTACGCTTTTCTCTCAAGATCCCGGCCAGTTCTTCCATCAGTTCAAACATCGGAACATAGTCTGCATATTTTTCTGTCTCTGTGGCATCTTTCTCTTCCAGGATCTTTTTCACGCTCGTATAGGTCATGCGCTCATCAACGCAAATCACCGTTTCTGCAATCTCATGATCTACGATAGTTCCTTTTTTGTCAACCTTCATAATGCAGCTAAGCGCCAGCCTGTCCTCGTGTGCATTCAGCGAACAGATTCCATTTGACAAAATATGCGGCAGCATCGGTATCACTCTATCTACCAGGTAGACGCTTGTCCCACGTTTATATGCCTCGCGGTCCAGCGCACTGTTCTCCTGCACGTAATTAGTGACATCTGCAATGTGCACACCCAGTATATAATGCTCGCCCTCTCTTGTCACAGACACCGCATCATCCAAGTCCTTGGCATCCTCGCCATCAATCGTTACCATCTGCCATTCACGCAAATCCTTGCGCCCTGCCATATCTGCCGTACTGACTGGTTTCGACACACGCTCTGACTGATTGAGCACCTTTTCCGGGAATTCTACCGGTAAATCATAGCCTCTTACAATAGACATGATATCCGTTCCGGGATCGTTGACATGTCCGATAATCTCAATAATCTTTCCTTCCGGTTTTTTCTTTTCTCCGCCATAAGAAGTAATCTCTGCAACCACCTTATGCCCGGTCACTGCCCCTTTCGAGCGCTCTGCCGGAATAAAAATATCCTGCATGATCCGTTCATTATCCGGCAGTACGAACCCGAAATTTTGATTCTTCTGAAAATATCCAACGACTGTCGTCATCCCATGAGAAATGATTTTTGTAATCTTTCCCTCTCTTCGTTTCCCATCCTGAGACTTCTTAACAAGCACTTCCACCGTATCCAGATGAAATGCACCGTTCGTATCATCCCCGGAAATAAAAATATCTTCCTCCGAGTCTTCTACTGTCACAAAGCCAAAGCCCTTTGGATGTGCCTGATAAATCCCTCTTACTCCCTCTGCTTTGCCCTTCACATACTTTCCCTTCTGGGTCACATGCACTTTTCCATCCGCTTCTAAAGAATCCATCACTGCTTTTAGATCCTCACGCTCACTTTTTGGAACCTGAAGAAGCATGGCAAGCTCCTTTAGCTTCATTGGAACATACAACTCATCACAGATAAACTCATATATAATTTTCTTTCGCTTCTCAAATATCTGATCCATTCAACTCTCCTTTGCATTTTAATCTTTATACTAAAATCTACTCTCGCCCACTCCCTGAAAAAATTCCCCAGAGGATTTTACTTCATAGAAAATGCAACGCAATTTTCTATGAAGTAAAAAAACACTCTATATAACAATAGAGTGTTTCCTTTCCAGCTTATTCATTCGTAATTAAGCAAATACTTTCAAATTCAATACTGCTGCCAGTACAATAAATAAAATTGCAACAAACTTTGTTGCTTTTACAAGTGCACCTTCCATAGAGCGTCCTTTATTCTGACCCCAATATGTCTCGGCTGCACCGCTGATTGTACCAAGTCCTGCTGACTTTCCTTCCTGAAGAAGTACGATTGCTGTGAGTGCAATACAATCTATCACAAAAAGAATAGTTAATACAATTTTCAAAATATCCATAATACACCTCCTATAGAAAAACCACATTCATATTAGCATATTTAACCATATAAATCAAGTCCAAAATCTGTTTTTTTGTGATATTCATGGCCAAACTGATACGGCATTTTAAATATAAGCGATACACTCTACTTCTATGAGTCCGCCAAGCGGCAATTTTGCCACCTGCACGCAAGAACGTGCCGGATATTCTCCATCGAAATATGATTTGTAGATTTCATTGACTTTTGCAAAATCATTCATATCCGCCAGGAAAATTGTTGTTTTTACGATTTTACTGTAATCGCTTCCTGCCTCTTTTAAAACTGCCCCTATATTTTTCATAGAAAAATGAGTCTGTTCTTCTACACTTTCCGGAATTTTACCCTCGGCCGGATTAATTCCAAGCTGTCCGGAACAATATACCATTCCATTTAATTTTATTGCCTGCACGTAAGGTCCTACTGCTCCAGGTGCATCTGTTGTTGAAACTGCTTCTTTTATCATGCTGTTACCCTCTTTCCTAATACCAAACTTTGCTAAGTTCTATAGTCTTATCCTTTGGTCATTGTACCACGGAAAGGCAGGCAACGCAATTAGATTTAAAATTTGTTGATTTTTGTATTTTCTTCTGCTAGACTTTTGTGTATGAGTGAAAACAAGGAGTGATTATGATATGAGCCTTAGAATTCCAATTGAAACTTCCGCAAGACATGTACATATTTCTAAGGAAGATTTCGAAAAATTATTCGGCGAGGGCGCAAGCCTTACATATGTAAAAGAATTAAGTCAGCCGGGACAGTATGTGTGCAAGGAACGTGTTACCGTATCCACCCCACATGGCTCCTTTGAAAATATGGCAATCCTCGGACCTTTCCGTAAAGAGACCCAGATTGAAATCTCTGTAACCGATTCCAGAAAATTAAAACTCCAGGTACCAATCCGGCAGTCCGGAGACTTAGAAGGAACGCCTGGCTGCACTTTGACCGGTCCAAACGGCTCCATAGAACTTGACCGCGGTGTCATTGTGGCCAAACGCCATATTCATATGACCCCATATGAAGCCTTACGCGAACGCGTCAAAGACAATGACAACGTCTTTGTTATTATGGAAAGCTTCGAACGTTCTCTTATTTTTGCGGATGTTGTAGTCCGTGTTCATCCGGATTACCGTCTGGCAATGCATATTGATACCGACGAAGCAAACGCTGTGGCAAATACGGAAGATCCAAGCGGAGTAATCCTGAAATTGTTTGGCGGAACAGCCGTCGATTTGAGAGAATGGTCGGAAGAAATACAGTCCGGGATAAATAGATTTTAGAAAAGGAAATATACCCAACCAAAACAAAGAATGTGCTTTGCACATTCTTGCGCCTGCGGCGGTCGCATACGACAACTTCATTGTACGCCGCAGTGCGCATCCCGCGGAGCGTTTTATGATATAGGAAAGTACAAACTTTCCTATATCATAAAAAAGAATTCCGCCTTGCAGAATTCTTTTTTATATCAATCTTCTTAACAAATTTTAAGATGACTTAATCTGTCAGACTCCCGAATATGCCGCGAATCCTGCGTCTATCGGAAGTATCACCCCAGTCACTGCACTTGCCGCTTTGTCATCGCAGAGGAAGAATACGCTTCCAAGAAGCTCTTCACTTTCGACGAATCGTCTCATCGGCGTACTATTTAAGATTTTGTTAGAACGGGCAGTCGGCGTGCCGTCTTCCTGAAAGAGAAGCGTCCGGTTCTGATTTGATACAAGGAAGCCCGGTGCGATTGCATTACAACGAATGCCTGTCCCTGCAAAATGCGTTGCAAGCCACTGTGTGAGGTTGGAGATAGCTGCTTTCGCACCTGAGTACGCAAGTATTTTGGTAAGCGGAATATATGCATTCATAGAAGAGATATTGAGGATAGAGCCTTTTTTTCTCTCTGCCATATCTTTCGCAAATACCTGTACCGGAAGCAGGGTTCCCTGAAAGTTAAGCTTGAACACAAAATCAACCCCATCCATATCCAGATCAAAAAATGTTTTCTGTCCTTCTTTTGCTTCATGGTGATATTCATTATCCGTGGTTGCACTCGGATGATTTCCTCCTGCGCCATTCACAAGAATATCACAAGGACCAAAATCTTCCAAAATCTGCGCATGGGCTGCCTCCAGTGATTTCATTTCCAGCACATTGACTTTGTACCCTTCGCAAATATAACCTTGCGCTTTACATTCTTCTGCAACTGTCTTCACCGCTTCTTCATTCAAATCCAATGCCGCCACTTTCGCACCCGCCTTGGCAAATGCCTTTACCATCGCCTGACACAGTACGCCGCCTGCGCCTGTTACTACTACCACTTTTCCCGAAAAATCAATGTTCAAAGGTAACTCTATCATTTTTCTCTTTCTCCTTTCAAACCTATAGATGGAAACCAAAAAATTCATTTACATTGTTAAAACAGATATCCTCCACAATTTTCCTAAGCTGTGCTTCGTCATCCGGATACTGCCCGCTCTCCACCCATTCCCCGATCAGCTCGCAGAGAATACGGCGAAAATATTCATGCCTCGTATAACTTAAAAAAGAACGAGAATCCGTAAGCATCCCTATAAAACATCCTAGCATCCCATTATTGGCAAGCTCTGTCATTTGCGCTCGCATACCGTTTCGATTATCATTGAACCACCATCCGCTTCCATGCTGTACGCGGCCTGCAATGCCATCTCCCTGAAAACACCCCGCAATCGAGACCAGGGCAGTGTTATCATTGGGATTCAGCGAATATAAAATGATTTTTGGAAGTCCTTCATTCTCTGCAAATGCATTTAAAAGAGGCGCTACATTCTCTACTCCTGACTGGCTATTCACCGCATCGTAACCACTGTCAGCGCCTAATGCAGCAAACTGACGGCTGTTATTGTCACGCAGACATCCAAAATGAATCTGCATCACCCAATTTAATTCTTTATATTTCTTTGCACAGGCAATGGTCGCCAACGTCTTATATTCTTCCGCCGCTTCTTTCTTCGGACATTCCCCCTTCATCGCCATCTCAAAAGCTTCCTGCGCAAGGGAACTCTCCGGTTTGGCATACATACAGTAATCCAGGCCATGATCTGCGCAAAGACATCCCACAGAGGCAAAATACTCGATTCTAAAAAGAAGCGCATCGATCACATCATTTACATTTTTTATTTCAAACCCACACACATCCGACAACCGCTTGACATAATCGGCAAATCCCTTTTTCTCAATCTGGATTGCTTTATCCGGACGAAACGTTGGAAGTACTTTGATTTTCATTGTTTTATCTGCCGCAATCGCTTTGTGCCAACGCAGATCATCACACGGATCGTCTGTTGTACCCACCGCTTTTACATCAAACATTCTCATCAGTTTCCTGGCGCTGCATTTTGCAAGCACCTCATTGCATTTATCGTAAATCTCATCTGCATTCTCCTCACAGAGCGGTTCTTTAATCCCAAACACTCTGCGAAGCTCCAGATGACTCCAGTGATACAACGGATTTCCAATCAGTCCCGGCAAAATTTTTGCAAACGCACGGAATTTCTCCCTCGGGTCTGCATCTTGCGTAATAAATTCTTCCGAAATACCGCCAAAACGCATCTGCCTCCATTTGTAATGATCACCCCCAAGCCACACTTGCGTCATATTCTGAAACCTTCTGTCCTCCGCAATCTCCTGAGGATTGATATGACAGTGATAATCAATGATCGGCATCTTTTCTGCCACTTCATGATACAGCCATCTGGCAGTTTTTGTAGATAACAAAAAGTCCTTGCCCATAAATTTACTCATCATTTGCCTCCTTTACTCGCCAACTTTTCCTTCAAGCCGCTCAAGCATGTCCCAGCATCCCCAAAGATACATGATGCCAAGCGCACGGTCATAAAGCCCATAACCAGGACGGCAAGTTGCCTCTTCTCCCCAGATATGGCGCCCATGATCCGGTCTTACATAGCCTTTGAATCCGCAGTCATGGTATGCTTTCATAATCTCAACGATGCCGGTATCTCCATCGCAGTCTCTGTGAGATGCTTCCGTAAAATCACCATTTGAGAAATGCCGTACATTACGGATGTGCGCAAACGCGATACGGTCACAATATGCACGGATGATATCAGCCACATTGTTATTTGGATTTGCACCAAGTGAGCCAGAACATAAACACAGACAATTATGTTCATCATCTACCATACGAAGAAAATGTCCGATAGACTCCTTATCACACAGAAGCCTTGGAATTCCAAAAATATCCCACGGCGGATCATCCATATGAATCGCCATCTTAATTCCTGTTTCACGGCAAGTCGGCATCAGCGCCTCAAGAAAATATTTTAAGTTTTCCCAAAGCTTTTCCTTCGTCACTGGCTTATATGCTTCAAAAAGTTCATCCAGCTTTGCCATCCGCTCCGGCTCCCAGCCCGGAAATGTCATGCCATGAAGATTTTCTAAGATATACTGTGCCATTTCCTTATAATCATCTTGTATACGGCTCTTTTCATAGTAAAGTGCATTCGAGCCATCCTCCAGCGGATGAAAAAGGTCCGTTCTGGTCCAGTCAAAAATCGGCATGAAATTATAAGTCACAACCTTTACCCCGAATCTGGAAAGATTTCTAAGCGTTGTTTTATAATTTTCAATATATTTATCTCTCGTCGGAAGCCCAATCTTGATATCATCATGGACATTCACACTTTCTACAACCTCCATATGAAATCCTGCACGCTCAATCTGATGACGCGCTTTTTCGATTTCCTCTATCTCCCATATTTCTCCAGGCTGCTTATCATGAAGCGCCCATACAAGTCCTGTCACTCCCGGAATCTGCCTTATCATCTCCGGAGTAATACTATCGTTCCCCTCGCCATACCAGCGAAATGTCATCTGCATAAGTTCCCCTCCTTTTTAAATCAATCCTGCTGCCATTGGTAAGCCTGTACTTAAAAACGGCACGTAGGTAATGAGTAATAATCCTGTCAAAATCGCCAAATAGTACCAAATCATATAACTAACCGTTTTCGCCAGCGTAGTACCTCCGACTTTAATCGCTACAAACAAAGTATTTCCAACCGGCGGCGTAATATTTCCAATACACAAGTTATAAACAAGAATCAGACCAAAGTGTACCGGATGCATCCCGAATGTCTTCACGATTGGCAAAAACAGCGGTGTGAAAATCAAAATTGCCGGCGTAACATCCATAAACGTACCTGCGATCAGCAATATCACGTTCATGATGAGCAGGATTAGAATATAATTATCGGTAAGTCCAAGAAGCGCAGCGGAAACAGCCTGCGGAATCTGTAAGAATGCCATCACCCATCCAAGAATGTTGGATACACCGATCAAAAACACAACCATACCGCTCATCTTCGCGCTGTCTACCACAATTCTCCAGAATGATTCCACGGAAATATTGTGATAGCACATGCCAAGAATAAGTGCATATACAACCGCGATGGCAGATCCTTCGGTTGCCGTGAATACACCGATTACGATACCGCCGATTACGATCACGATCAGCGACAATGCAGGAAGTGCCTTGATGGTAGCCCTTAAAAGATTCATCCAGTCATATTTCCCTTCACTTCCCCGATACCCTTTGCGTTTTGCAAGAATGACACCGACAATGATACAGCACAATGCCCAAAGCATACCTGGAATATATCCTCCAAGAAACAACGCCGCAACGGAAGTTCCGCCAGACGCCAAGGAGTAAGTAATCAGCGCATTGGATGGAGGAATCAGAAGTCCGGATGGGGCGGAAGCGCCGTTGGTTGCCGCACAAAGTGCCGGATCATATCCAAGCTCTTCTTCTCCTTCTTTTACCATGCTTCCTACAGCAGCTGCAGCAGCCGCCGCAGAACCTGAAATTGCTCCAAATAATGCGTTTGCTCCTGCATTGGTCACAAGAAGTGCGCCCGGAAGCTTCCCAAGAATTGCCATTACAAAGTCTACCAGACGCTTTGCGATCCCACCTTGATTCATCAGATTCCCCGCCAGAATAAAGAAGGGAATCGCAGTCAGACTGAATTTACTCATTCCGACAAAGGTTCGCTGTGCGGCAGTCACTACAGACACGTCAAACGAAACCGTCTGTAAGATCGCAGTCAAGGCTGAGATTCCGATGGAATATGCAATCGGCACACCAAATGCCAACAGTACAAGCAGTACAGCCAAAATCATCAACAAAGATTGAATTGCCACCTATACCACCTCCTCTTCATCCGGACTTTCTTTTAAAATATCGATCACATTCATAACTATATAAATCATATTTAATACTCCGCAAAGCGGCAGTATGATATAAAATATCCCGATTGGTACGCCAAGCGAAGAGGTCATCTGCCCCATCGCAAGTATCACGATCTGATATCCTCCGAATACAAGAATGATTGCCGAGAATAAGAATGCAATGACTTCGCCAAGACAATTCATTATTTTTTTGCCGGATGTGCCTAGCTTGTCTACCAGAATCGGAATATTCATATGGCCGCGCTCCCTCGTAACAATACATACACCAAATAAACTCATCCATGCGAACAGATACCCAACCAATTCTTCTGACCATGTGGATGGATTCTGCAAAATATATCTTGTAAATACCTGCCAGCAGGTTAAAACCACCATTGCAAGGAAACTAATCCCTGCAAGTCCGTTTAAAATACGGGTAATTCCGTTACGAATTGTTCTCATTTTAATTCACCTCCTATTCTGCCGCTGCCGGGTTTGCCGCATTGTGGCTTTGGATTTTCTCATAGATTGGTTTCAAATCCGGATACTGCTTTAACATACTGTCATGCATCGGCATACAAATCTCCTGAAATGGTTTGGTATCCGGATAAAGGAAGGTCACGCCTTGTTCGTTTTGCGCCTTCTCTTTCGCGGCAGCTACTGCTTTTACCCACTCTTTTCGCTCCACACGATTGACCAGTTCAAATCCCTCTTCAAAGATTTCCCGTTCCTCTTTTGAAAGTTCCTCTAAGAAAGCAACGTTTCCAATTAAAATGTCCGGAATCATCTGGTGCATATTGTAAGAATAATATTTGCATACATCGCCATGCCCATTCGATGTCAATGCCATCTCATTGTTCTCGGCACCATCAATGACCTTTGACTGAAGTGCTGTATATACCTCACCAAATCCCATCGGTGTCGCAGAACCTCCCAGCAATTCCATCATCTGCACGTTTGTCGGCGACTGCTGCACACGTATCTTCAATCCTTTTAAGTCCTCTGGTTTCTCAATCGGCTTTGATACCGTATAGAAGTTACGCGTACCGGCATCAATCCAGGTCACTGCTTCAAATCCTGCCTGTTTTGTGGATTCAAAAATCGGTTCTATGATCTTGGGATCGTCCATAGCCGCATGATACGCTTGCGTCGTATCGAATAAAAACGGCATGTTAAATAATGTATAATTCTCTGAGAATGTCTCTAAAATGGAATTACTTGCCACGCAAAAATCAATTGCTCCCGTCTGTGTAAGCTGTACCATATCCGTCTGCGATCCTAAAAGCTCGCTTGGATATACCTCTACGTTATACTTATCCCCCAATTTTGATTCGATATACTCCTCAAATTCCATCAATGCAATATTTGTGGGATGATCCGTTGCCTGATTATGCCCGACACGGATGATTCTTCTGTCATCCTTCTTGCTTGTCCCACAACCAGAAATTAATATTATGGACATCCCTATACAAACACCCGCTATAAGCAATTTATGCCATCGCTTCATGATTTTCCCCTCCTTTTGGTTTTGGCATTTTCATTGAAAAAAGTCCCAGGCAAAAACCTGGGATTTTCTTTGCCGAACCTATCTGGTTCCATAATAATCCTTCAGTGGATTTTCATATTCTGCCGCTGTTCCAAGGCGTTCCTCGATACGAAGCAGCTGATTGTATTTTGCCACTCGCTCAGACCGGCACGGCGCACCTGTCTTAATCTGACCTGCGTTGAACGCTACTGCCAGATCTGCGATAAAGCTGTCTTCTGTTTCCCCGGACCGGTGAGAAATAACTGCGCGGTAACCGGCCTTTTGTGCCATTTGGATTGCCTCGATAGATTCAGTCAGCGTCCCTATCTGATTTACTTTGATCAAAATTGCATTTGCCGCCTGCTTATCAATTCCAAGCGCCAGACGTTTTGTATTGGTCACGAACAGATCATCCCCCACAAGCTGTACATGCTGACCCAGTCTTGTGGTGATCAATTCCCATCCCTCCCAATCGTCTTCATCCAGCGGGTCTTCAATCGACACGATCGGGAATTCTTCAATCAGTTCTTCGTAATAGTCAATCATTTCTTCTGTAGAACGAACCACCTTTTTGTTATGCGCACGTCCTTCGCCTTCGAATACATATTTCTTGAAATCGTCATCATAGATTTCTGATGCCGCCACATCCATGGCAAATGCGATGTCTTCACCGGGCTTATATCCTGCCCTCGTAACAGCCTCCGCCATATAAGAAAGCGCTTCCTTTGCATCTGCAAGATCCGGGGCAAATCCACCTTCGTCTCCAACTGCGGTTTGATGGCCTTTCTCTTCTAAGAGACGTTTCAGTCTATGATATACCTCCGCACACATGCGAAGTCCTTCCTGAAAACAGCAGGCTCCCACAGGCATAATCATAAATTCCTGCATATCGATACAGTTATCGGCATGACGCCCGCCATTTAAAATATTCATCATTGGGACCGGCATCTTTTTTGCATTCACACCGCCAAGGTATGCATACAACGGCATATGAAGTGCTTTTGCAGCCGCACGGGCACAGGCTAAAGATGCCCCGAGCATGGCATTTGCTCCAAGATTATTCTTGTTCTCCGTGCCGTCTCTTTTGATCAGAAGCTTATCAATCTGTGACTGCTCCAATACATTTACTCCAATCAATGTCTGGGCAATGGCATCATTTACATTCTTCACTGCCTCCTGAACGCCAAGCCCTCGATAACGTTTTTCACCGTCTCGAAGTTCTACCGCCTCGAATTTTCCGGTGGAAGCGCCAGATGGAACTGCCGCTCTTCCTACATATTTTTCGCCCGCAAGGACTTCTACTTCTATTGTCGGATTGCCGCGGGAATCTAAAATCTCACGAGCAAGAATATCCGTAATTGGTAAATATTTGTACATGTTTTCTCCTCCTTTTTATTGATATTATGACCGCAAATGTTTGTTCCATACGGAAAAGGAGGGCAGAATAATTTGGCAGTTTTAAATTTTTTTGGAATTATAGGATGTCCTCTGAAGTACCTTTCAAATTATCTTGAAATTATCTGAAAACAGGGTTGCCATATTGAGATTTGAGCGTTACAATCAAGGTAAATTCAGAACTTGTTGCTCACAAACCCACAGATAAAATGGAGAAAAGATATGAAAACGAAATCTACATTTAAGACTTATTTTATGCTTACGTTATGCATTGCCATGATGGCGGTCGGAATTTATTTTTTCAAATTTACGAATAATTTCACCTTTGGCGGTGTGACCGGTCTTGCCGTGCTGATTGCTAAAACCGGGTTTATCAGCGCCGGCGATTTCACCTTCGCGGCAAACATTCTTTTATTATTGATCGGTTTTCTTTTCCTCGGAAAAGGATTCGGATTTAAAACAGCCTACTGCAGCATCCTTCTTTCTGTGATGCTAAGTGCTCTCGAGCGTATCTGTCCGCTTAGCGCACCTTTAACAAACGAACCTTTGATGGAACTGATATTTGCCATTGCCCTTCCGGCTTTTGCATCTGCATTCATCTTCAACGTAGGGGCTTCTAGCGGCGGTACCGATATTATTGCTATGATTTTGAGCAAATACTCTTCTGTAAATATCGGAAAGGCGCTTTTACTTTCTGATATCAGTATTACAGTTGCTTCATTTTTCGTCTTTGGCATAGAGACCGGACTCTACTCTGCGCTTGGCCTTACAATTCGTTCTGTGATGGTCGATAGTTTTATCGAAAGTTTAAACTTGAGCAAATACTTCAATATTGTATGTAATTATCCAGATCCAATCTGTGCATTTATCAATCACACACTGCACAAAAGCGCAACTATTTGTAAGGCAAAAGGAGCTTTTTCCGGTCAGGATAAATACATCATCTTTACCGCTATGACTCGTTATCAGGCGATAAAGCTTCGTAACTTTATCAAGGAAAAAGAGCCGGAGGCTTTCATCCTTATTTCCAATACCAGTGAGATTATCGGAAAAGGATTTCATTCGATTTGATATACCTGACAGCAAAAAGAGGAACGAGTGACTGCTACTTGCCACTTGTTCCTCTTTCGTTGCTTTTTCTTTTTAATCTGATGTTTCTATCTAATATTTCTATTCTACGATCAATCCTTGTGCCTGCATCACGTCCACAACTTGATTTACATATTTTTCGCAGAGTTCATCTGTCGCTGCTTCTACCATCACACGGATCACCGGTTCGGTTCCGCTTTCTCTTACGAGAATGCGTCCGTCATCGCCAAGCTCTTCTGCCACTGCCTCTACCGCTTTTACAACTTCCGGATTCTCTCTTGCGGTCTTTTTATCCTGCACTCTTACATTCTTAAGAAGCTGCGGATAAATCTTTACTTCCTCCGTAAGTTTTGCAAGTGACATCTTCTTTTCAAGAACAACTTCCATCAGCATAAGCGATGTCAAAATACCGTCACCTGTTGTTGCATGTTTACTGAAAATGATATGACCGGATTGCTCGCCGCCAAGATTGTAATTGTTCTGAACCATATTTTCGTAAACATATTTATCTCCTACTGCCGTCTTCTCATAACGGATTCCTGCTTTATCACAAGCCTTGTAAAGACCTAAATTAGACATGATCGTTGTTACAATGGTATCATTATTCAATCGTCCGCGTTCTTTTAAATATTTTCCGCAAACATAGAGAATCAAGTCACCGTCTACTACCTTGCCTTCTTCGTCTACGGCAAGACATCTGTCTGAGTCCCCGTCAAATGCAAATGCAATGTCTAAGTTTTTCTCTTTTACAAATGCCTGCAGATGTTCGATATGTGTGGAGCCGCAGTCGGTATTGATATTGGTTCCGTCCGGATTATTATTGATCACGTATGTCTTTGCGCCAAGCGCATCATACACGCTTTTGGCAATCGCGGAAGCGCTTCCGTTTGCACAGTCAAGTCCAACGCGCATGTTTTTGAAAGAACGCGTCGCAAGCGAGATCAACTGTCCGATGTAACGGTTACGTCCTGCCGAATAATCCACGGTACGTCCGATATGTTCTTTCTTTGCCAGCGGCAGTTCCCCGATTTCTCCATCAAGATATGCTTCGATCTTCGCTTCAATCTTCGCATCCAGCTTCTGTCCCATACCGTCGATAATCTTAATCCCATTATCATAGTATGGATTATGGCTTGCAGAAATCATAATACCGCAGTCAAAGTCTTCGGTGCGTGTTACATAAGACACGCTAGGCGTTGTCGTAACATGCAATAGATATGCGTCTGCACCGGATGCAGTCAAGCCTGCCGCCAACGCATATTCGAACATATAACTGCTTCTTCTTGTATCTTTGCCAAGTACCACGCTGGCTTTGTGTTCCTGTCCATAATACCATCCAAGAAAACGTCCTACTTTAAATGCGTGTTCTACAGTTAAAACTTCATTTGCTTCTCCCCGAAAACCATCTGTTCCAAAATATTTACCCATCGGTATACTCCCTTCATTTAAACAATCGTCCGATTTTTTTGCACTTTTTTCATCCACGATATTCATTATATAACTATCATTTTCAAAATACAACTCTTATTACAAAATCGTTGCAATTTTGTACTATATTACCATGATATATCTTCATTTGGCATGATTTTTCGTGATTTGTGAATCACACCCGCTGCGCCTGCGATGTCCGCCGCAAGCCAGCCAATCGGAATTGCCCACCAGATCATTGTCACTCCAAACCTTCCGGCAAACGCATAGGCAAGCGCTACGCGCAGTCCCAGAGAAATGCAGGTAAGTACTACTGACATTTTCATCTGTCCTATCCCTCTGAAATATCCATAGAATAAGAACAGATATCCTATCAGGAAATAAAAACTGCCTTCGATCCAAAGGTATTGCTGTCCGCAGGCAATCATCTCTGTCTCGGATGCCTTTATAAAAATATGCAGCAGCGGATTCGAAAAGAATATCACAATTGCGGATGAGACCAGTCCAAACACGGTGATTCCCGCAAATGCCTTTTTTGTTCCTTGTCTGATGCGTTCTTTCTTGCCGGCGCCGGCATTTTGTGCGATATAAATCGAAAATGAATTTCCGAATTCCTGTGACGGCATATAGGCAAAGGCATCTATTTTTACCACTGCTGCAAATGCTGCCATTACCGTCACGCCAAAAGAATTCACCAGGCCTTGAATCATCAGAATCCCAAAATTCATTACCGATTGCTGCAAGCTTGTCAGCATACTATAATTCACAATTTTTAGTAAAAGTTTCTTTTCCATGCGAAGCTCTTCTTTTTTATATCTTAAGTACGGTACTTTTACAAAACAGTATCCTGCCGTCAGGATTCCTGCGGCCGCCTGTGCCGTCACGGTTGCATATGCAGCGCCTTCCACACCCATTTTAAATTTTACGACAAATGCCACATCCAGTATGATATTTACTAGGCAGGCGGCTGCCAAAAACACAAACGGCATAAACGAGTTTCCGATGGAGCGCAAAACGGATGCAAAATAATTATACAAAAAGGTAAACATCATTCCCCATAAAATAGGCAGCAGATAGTTTTTTGTCTGTATGAAAATTTTGTCTGGTGTATTTAAAAACTCAAGAATCGCATCAAGCTGTGTCAAGGCGGCAATATTTAAAATCATTGTAAATCCGGCGATGAACACAAACGACGCGAAAATGCTTTTCTTTAATGCAGTGATATCTTTTGCCCCAAATAGCTGTGAAAATAAAACTGATGTACCCATGCATAATCCAATCATCACAGATGTCAGAAAATTCATGAATGAAAAGGACGCGCCTACCGCCGCAAGCGCATCTGCGCCGATATACTGTCCGACTACAATCGTATCCACAATATTATAGAGCTGTTGAAATAAATTCCCCATGATAAAGGGCAAGGCAAATAGAACCATTGCCTTACCCTCGTTTCCAGTTGTCAAATCTCTTTTTTCAAATATAGCTTTCATAGATTTTCTTACTCTTTTGTACTTATTTTTTCAGAATGCTTCTTGCCACGGCGATACCGTTTGCAGAAGCCTGCTGCAGTCCTCTTGTCACAGACGCACCGTCTCCCATAGCGCGAAGTCCATTTAAACTCGTCTTAAAATCAGCATCTACAAGTACTTTATTGGAATAGAATTTTACTTCTACACCGTACAGCAATGTTTCATCGCTGGCAATACCTGGCGTCACTTTATCTAACGCTTGAATCATCTCATCAATCGCAACCATGATTCTATGCGGGAACACGAGTGACAAATCGCCTGGAACCGCATCTTTTAGTGTCGGAGTAATGTTATTTCTTACAAGCCTCTCTTCGGTTGTTCTTCTGCCTCTGCGGAAATCACCGTATCTTTGCAGCAAAATCCTTCCGTCACACAGCATATTTCCAAGCTGCGCTATATGCTTTCCATATTCAATCGGAGACTTAAACGGCTCCGTAAAGTTTTTAGATACCAGCAGCGCAAAATTCGTATTATGCGTCTTCATATCTTGTGATTTATACGCATGCCCATTCACAACGGCTAATCCATTCTCATAATATTCCGTTGCGACCTCACCGGACGGATTCGTACAGAACACACGCACTTTGTCATCAAATGTCGGTGTATAATATACTAACTTTGCCTCGTAGAGCTTTTCATTTAACTCTTTCATGATCTCATCGCGAACCTCTACGCGTACGCCTACATCAACCGTACCGTTCTTCGTTTGGATATCATGTTCCTTGCAAATATTCGAAAACCACTCAGAACCTTCACGGCCCACGCCAGACACAATCTCCGGTGCAAAATATTCTTCATCCTTATCTGTGACAATCCCCTTGACCGTACCATCTTCGACAATCAGATTCTTCACCATCGTCATGAATTTGATTTCCACACCTTTTTCAAGTAAATGCTCCTGCAGCCTCGTGTATATTTTATAACCCTCTTCTGTTCCTAAGTGACGAATCGGACACTCGATCAACTTCAGATTCGCACGAATCGCCTTTGCACGGATACGCTCAATCGACTCGTAGTCATCCAGTCCGTATATCTTCGTATCCGCACCAAACTTCAAATAAATATCATCTGCCTCTTTCAAAAGCTCAATCGTTTTCTCATATCCGAGAATCTCCGGCAGCGTGCCGCCAACATCCGGTGAAAGCGATAGTTTCCCATCCGAAAATGCACCTGCACCTGCAAAGCCAGTTGTAATCGAACATGGCTTGCATCCGACACATACCTTCGTCTTACGCTTCGGACAATTTCTCTTTTCAATCGAACGCCCCTTCTCCACAATCAGAATCTTCATATCCGGCTTCTTTTCAATCAACTCATATGCACAGAAAATCCCGGAAGGACCCGCGCCAATAATAATCACATCATAATGATTCATTTTATCACACCCATTTCCTTTGGTTTTTGGTAATACTCTTGTTTTTTTGAACCAACATGCTTATCATAGCATGGTCATTGTTAAAAATACAAGGGGAATTCTTTGCATAAATTAGAAATGTATGAATAAACTGTACAATTTTCCAAAATAGAGATTTTGAGGGAAGAAAAGCCGGAAATACGCAAAATAATTGTGTGAAAAGGTAAATTTGCGTCAGAGGGTTTTTAAAAACCCTCTGACGCAAATTACCGATTAGTGATGGAACAACCGTATTCCGGTGAATGCCATCGCCATATTGTATTTATTGCATGTACAAATTACATTATCGTCACGCACAGAGCCTCCTGGCTGCGCTACATACTTCACGCCGCTTTTGTGTGCCCGCTCGATGTTATCGCCAAATGGGAAGAATGCGTCTGAACCGAGTGCTACGTCTGTCATCTGATCTAACCACGCACGTTTTTCTTCACGTGTGAACACTTCTGGTTTCTCTTTGAAAATATTCTCCCATGCACCGTCTGCGAGCACGTCCATATAGTCATCACCAATGTAGAGGTCGATTGCATTGTCTCTGTCTGCACGTCCGATGTTGTCTACAAATTTAAGATCGAGTACTTTTGGACTTTGGCGCAGGAACCAGTTATCTGCCTTTGTCCCTGCCAGACGTGTACAGTGAATCCTGGACTGCTGTCCTGCTCCGATTCCGATTGCCTGTCCGCCTTTTGCATAACATACAGAATTGGACTGTGTATATTTTAATGTAATCAAAGAAATAATCAAATCAATTTTTGCTTCATCCGGAATTTTTTTATTCTCAGTCACAACATTCGCAAGCAATTCATTATTAATAGCAAGTTCATTTCTGCCTTGTTCAAATGTAATACCGAATACTTCTTTGTGCTCGATCGGTGCCGGCACGTAATCCGAATCAATCTGGATAATATTGTAATTTCCTTTTTTCTTTTGCTTTAAGATTTCTAACGCCTCCGGTTCATATCCCGGTGCGATAACACCATCGGATACTTCGCGCTTAATAATTTTTGCAGTAGCTACGTCACACACGTCGGATAAAGAGATAAAATCTCCAAAAGATGACATTCTGTCCGCACCACGCGCTCTTGCATAAGCACACGCCAGCGGTGACAATTCTCCAAGATCATCTACCCAATATATTTTCGCAAGTGTTTCATCCAACGGAAGACCTACTGCTGCACCTGCAGGTGATACATGCTTGAATGATGTTGCTGCCGGAAGCCCTGTTGCTTCTTTTAATTCTTTTACAAGCTGCCATCCATTGAATGCATCAAGGAAGTTGATATATCCAGGCTTTCCGGAGAGTACCGTGATCGGGAGCTCCTTTTCGCCCTGCATTGCAATCTTGGATGGTTTCTGGTTTGGATTACATCCATATTTTAACTCAAGTTCTTTCATTCCTTTGTCCTCCACCTTATTGGTTTTTATTCACAATCTTTGTCTCATACGCACCTGTTGCAATATCAATATAGCGTACGAACAGAGAAACTTTATTGTCTTCATTTAAGCTTTCCCAAAGCAATCTTGTAAATGCTTCCATATCATTTGGGATGGAAATGAGTTTCGGCTCGCCTTCAAAGCTTGGCAGCGGATTACCGTCACATTTATATGTATGAATGAAATGCCCCTCTCCTGCTACCGGATTCTCATATGCAAACGTATAACGATTGCATGCATCCGGATTTCCATTATTACTTTTTAAGATGGACATTGCATAATTATATATTCCATTTTCAATGTGCATAACACCTGAGATACGCGGCGTATAATTCGGTCCGTCCGGCTCGAATTCACGGCTTCGCAAAGATTGTTCAAATGTCAGCTGCTTGTCCATGCCTTCGTAAATCGTATCTGTCTGGTCACCATTTGTCACAATTGTTTTATTTCCTAACACTCTTACCGGAGCATAAATAATCAGACTTGGATCTGTCAATTTGGATGGATCAAATGCCTGTGTACGGATGCCTTGCCCTTCTTCTACAAACACACGGTTTCTGCTGTTCTCGCTTCTTCCCATAATAAAATAAGCCGTAACTGCCTTTGTTCCGTCTTCGGAACGTCCGATGATAATGCCTCTTCCCGGATAAGAATTATTTTTCAGTTCTTTTTCGATGGATAACATTTCCATAAATACAATCTCCTTCTTATTATAAATAATCTTCCTTTGTATCCTTTTTATTATAATACAAGGAACTACCCGTATACTAGTAGTCCCTTCAATATTTCTTCTTATAGATATTTATTACAAATGTTTATAAATCTCGCCTATTGCGTAAGTACATAAGAATCGCCATCGCACCAATGATCAAATAACCAACCAGACTATAACCGTCCGGCACTTGTCCAAACAAGAAAAATCCGATGATTGCCGAAAAAATAACGATGGAATAATCATATACCGAAATCTCCTTCGATGGGGCATAGCAATATGCTGCTGTTATCGCAAACTGTCCTCCGGTCGCTGCCGCACCTGCCATTAACAGCGCTCCAAACTGCCAAAGCTCCATCGGCACATAGTGAAAGATTAAATACGGCACAACCGACAGACAAGAAAACATCGAAAAGAAAAAAACAATAAACTTGCCCTGCTCTCCCCTCAGTCCCAGATATCTCACAGTTGTGTAGGCTGCTCCTGCCATCATGCCTCCTATGAAACCAATGAGCGACGGCACTAATTCCATATTAGCAAAAGTCGGCTTAATAATAAATAAGCTGCCAAAAAATGCAATTATTATGGCCGACACCTGAAAGGGCGTACACTTTTCTTTTAAGAAAAAATAAGAAAATATCAATGCAAAAAACGGAGACATCTTTTGTAACATAGAAGCATCAGCCAGCAGCAGATGGTCCACCGCATAGAAATTCCCAAGAATTCCAAGTGTTCCGCAAATAGAACGAACTAACAGGAACTTAAGATTCCCCTTCTGCCACCGAAGCGGCACATGATCTTTCCTAAGCAGCACGAACGCTACAAACGCCGCCACCAGATTTCTAAAAAAGCTTTTCTGAATGGATGGCAAATCCCCGGAAAGACGCACAAAGGTGTTCATCCATGCAAAGCAAAATGCCGACAATACAATATAAAATATCCCTTTTAGTCTGGGATTTTTTTCAAACAGCCCTGTCATCATATCCTCCTCATCTTTTCTTCGCCCTATATCTTAACACATCATTCGCAAAAAGAGCAAACGCAAGGCGGCCAAAAACCAGCCGCCCTTTGTTCTTTCACTATTTTTACTTATGAGCCTTCTTTCTATACACTGTTGCCACTATACTTGCGCAAGCCGCAAACATCAAAATCAAATAAAGATAACCATTCATAGCATCCCCTGTCTTTGCTGATGTTTTTGCTGTTGTTTTCGCACCTGTCTTAGTTGGTGTCTTGCCTGCAGTTGCTGTGCTGCCGGAATCATTAGAAGCGATCTTATCATCTTTCTTAAGATTATCCACTGAAGCATTCAATGCTGCTACTGCTGCGTCAACTTCTGTCTGGTCTGCATTCTCATCTGCCAATACAGACTCTGCCGCTGCCATTGCCGCTTTCACTGCTTTTACAGTTTCTGCACTATAGCCGCTTAAATCCATTGATTTTATTTTTTCAAGCAGCTCATCTAACTTATCTTTATTTGGCTGCTCTCTTAAGCCAAAGATTGCATTTTGAAGTGCCGCATAGGCTTCATTTACTTCATCCTGAACCGCATCGTCATTCTTAAGCACTTCTCTTGCTCCAGCCAATGCTTCCTCAAACGCTTCTTTCGTCGTCTTTGTATAGATATCTTTCTGCTCTTCGTATTTTTTTGCTTCCTTTACAAGTCGCTCTAATCTGCTCTTATCTACCAGATTGATCACCAGTCCATCTATTGCTGCTTTCAATTCATCACGTGCGGCATCAATTTCTGCCTGCAAAGCATCCTTGTCCGCCAATACAGCTTCTGCTGCTGTCAATGCTGCTTCCAAAGCTGCTCTGGATTCCGGTGTATAAATACTAAGGTCCTTTCCAGAAAGATCAGCCACTAACGTCTTTAATTCTTCCGTGTTCCCGGTAAAGCTTAAAAGGTGTACTCTGCTAAGAAGCAAATCATAAGCTGCATCAACTTCTGCCTGCGTTGCATCTGCTTTTTCATTTACTCTAACTGCAGCGTCAAGCGCATCTTCCAATGCTTTTTTTACACTTTCCACTACATACTCATATTTCTCATCTGCGATCTGACTTTGTGCATATGCAATCAATGCCTCCAAATCAGCCTTATCCGTCTCTTCTGGTTCTGTCTGTGCTTTTTCAAAGACAGCTTCTAACGTACAATCTTCCTCTGCCGCAAAGATATAAATCGCTTCTTCAGATACTATATCTCCTTTTGCATTCTTCCAGACTTTAAACTCATATCCTTCTGCTGCTTTTGCTTCAACCGTTACCTCTGTCCCCTTTACCACACTGTTTGCTTTGGAAACCGTACCGCCTTCTCCTGCCTTTGGAATAACGATTACAGAATCGTCCCCACGGATTTCAGCAATACTATATGCTTCATAAATCATAACGTCTCTTGACTGCAGCTCGCCGCCTGCATAAGAATCATACTTTTCAAAAATCAAACCAATATCATGATTTGGAAGCTGCGTCAGACAAGAATACCCATATCCAACCTGCGCTCCATGCACCTGCATAGAATATACCCAATCAATACTGTATTTGTCATATCCTTCCACACCTGTGTCTGTAATAAGGCCGATTTTAACCTGTCCGCCTCTTCTTCCGCCTGCTGTCGGAGTTGATAAAATAATGGCTTCTTTCCCATCGATCAATCCATCGTAATTAATTACAGAAAGCTGTGATCCGTAGCTCGGCTGAGGAATATTTGTAGTAACTCCTTCGCTCCATGTCTGACCGCCATCAAGGCTTGTTGCCATTGCTACTGCGCCATTTCTTCTTGCATACACTTTCAAGCTGCCATCCAGCATCTCTACAATCTGAGACTCTGACATACCATTCGCAATACTTCCCTCAGGTCCATCTACATAGGTCCATGTCTGGCCATGGTCATCGCTGTATGCCAAGTCGCATCCCTGTGACTGATATAATGGCAGAATCAGACGCCCTTTATACTCACCGTTTTTAATCTGAAGTCCGCGTCCCGGTCCTACGATAAAAAGACGAATATCTTCTGACTTAATCATGGAATTTAAAATAATAGGATCTGACCATGTCTGGCCCTGATCATCACTGTATTTCATGTAGATATAAGCAGTATTATACACCTGGAACTCTGCGTTCGAATAGAAGATGCTCATCTTCACATCTTTATCCGTGGTCTTCTGTACAAACTGATTATTTGTAAATTCGATATCCTTTTGCTTCACTGTCAACGCCTGCCCGTCTTTCAGGAGTTCGAAATTAGCATTCACTGTGTATTCGGTAGCTGTCCCAGTAACATCGTTCCATACAACTCCATCACGGATACTATAATTATATGCACTCTCTCCTGCCTTCTTCAGCATCAGATATTTCTTTCCGTCAATCTCTTTATAGCCACTACCTACCTGTGACTGCGGAGAACCTGCCCCTGCAACAAATGCGTCTGAAACAAGGAACAATCTTCCGATCTCTTCATCTTCAAACATAACCGGGTCTATAAAGGAAGCACTACGGTCATTCCTTTGTCCCCAGCCTGCCGGCAAATCAACCATTGTATCCGCATAGTCATCGAAATGGAATGGCATTGTTGGTTTCTCCCATGTCTTTCCGCCGTCTGTACTTCTTGCAAATGCGATATCTATATTATTCGGAGAGTCATGTGTTCCTCCAAAACGTGCATCGATCGCACTTACTACAGTGCCGTCACTCAACGTTAAAAGTGATGGAATTCTATAATATCCACAATTGAGTCCATCCACCGAAGAGAATATCTGATCTTTGCCACTGTAGTTCGTCTCATTTGTAAGTTCTATAATTTCTTCATCGGATAACGCGATTTCATAAACTTTTGCCTTATGAATGGTTCCCTCGAAATTATACGCAGCACTTCCGTTTCTCATTACGGAGCCCAGCGTGATACTGTTCACTCCGGTTATGTCTGAAACAAATTTATAACCGCCAAGTCCTTCTGCATCTACTGTATTCACCAATCTTCCGTTTACAAAAATCTTGTACTGCCCGTTAATTTTATCTGCCTTAAATGCAACTGTGTTCTTTGCATTCTCTTTATTAAAGCTGCGTCTTACGATATTTGGAATCGTAAAACGATTATAATTAAAGCCTGCATCATTTCTGATTTCAGCGCCTAACGTCTCATTTGGCTGTACATAAATATGGAAATGTCTGTTGTTATTTCCCGTTGTACTGTTACCGATGCCAAGCAAAGACTGCACGCTTCCGTTACCTGTTGATGTATACTGTACAACGATTGTTCCTTCGTCCATTGCTTCGACTGCATCTGCCAATTCTTGGTCATACAGCTCTACCGGATTGCCTTCCTTAATTTCTTGCTCTTGTGTCATATCTATAATGAGTCCATCGCCTGCCGCACGGATTACAAACGCCGCCTCGCCGCTGTGACCTTCTTCCTCTTCATGTCCAATATGAGATGCTTTGATACGAATGTTGTATGTTTCTCCCTTGGTCAGTGCTTCTTTGATCTTCAGCACATTGCCATCCAATATAAACATATCATTATCTTTTGAGCCTTCACCGCTCACTAATTCATATGTATAGTCACCTTCCGGCGCAAATCGATTCAAGATAATCTCGCAAACACTGTCTCCGGATGCAAGATTGATTGCTTTTGTTCTGGAAAGCGTTGGTTCTACGGAAGCCGGTGCAATACCTGTGATACGTATTTCCGCCGCACTGCTGAATTCTTTTTTATCCTGATCACTTAAAGAATCCAGTGAAAACAGTCTTATATAACGCACCTGTCTTGATTTAAAAGTTGTATTTTTCCATTTATACTCAGAAGTCCATGTTCCGGTAACCGGTTCGCCCCAGTTCTCTCCATCCTCACTGAATTCAATCCGATACTTCGTAATGTTACCATTGACAGAACCTGCTTGTCTTGGAAGATACCGCAATCCATCTACTTCACATGAGATACCCAAATCCATTGTAATATAATGATCTGCTCTTCCTGCATTATCTGCCGGATTCCAGTTTGTATGCCATAACGTTGCCGGGTTTCCATCCAGCACATTCGCAGCCACGTCTGAGCCATGCGCATTTGGTGAGCTTACGTCCTGAATCGGAATATCCTTAGAAGTATCATTCGAAGATGTCTCGTTTGTAACTCCTTCTTCTATTTCCTCTGTGATCTCTTCTGCATGCATTGCAAGAATATCACTTTCCTGCCATGCATAATTGCTAATCTGCACATCTTTGATGATACCATTAAACAGATAATTATTCGTAGTGGATGCCCCAACTTCAGAACGCTTCAGTCCGCCGACCGTAAAATAGTCTGCTTCAATCCCTCTGTTTTGTGCAAATACCATTTCACCCGCGTAATCTGCCGTGTATTTATCACCGTCAATATAAAAAATGTACTTATCCTCTGTTACACAAAATGTCAATGTATGCCATGCACCATCAGTGTAATTCTTGGAAACTGTTTTCCTGATACTTGGATTAGCCGCAATATTGCCGGTTGCCACATCATTGCGAATTTCCGCCCCAAGTACATTACCGCTCATTAGATAAATAGCAATATATCTATTAGTATGTGACTTATCACTAATCCCCATAAGTGCCTGAAGACCTGTACTGGTTGTCTTAAATCTGGCGCTCCAGGTCGCCGTTTTTTGATCCTGATAGAACGTCACATCATCTGAATCCGCATTCGCTATGATTTCCGCCGCACTACCAGTAAATGTCTGGCTTTCCTCCAGAAAGATTTTCGTCTCGTCGCCTTCGGCTGCCTTTACGGATGTCTCCATTGCCGGCGCCCAAAGCATTACTGTCATAACGAATACAATCATGAAAGCCAGTGCTTTTTTCATGCTTCTCATTACTTTCTCCTCCTTTTTGCATTTTGCACAATTTACTCTTCCATATTATAATATTTCAGGCACTTTTGCAATATTTTCCCATTCTCTATCTATTTCATTTTGTCTATCTCACCGCAAATCCGTAAGTGACTCTTCCGTTCTTCCACCGCGCATCTACTTGATAGATTGAACCCGAAACCGCATCTTTTAAGGTAGCTTTTTTTCCATCTAATTCTACTTCTATTTTCTCACCTTTGTCTGCATCTGCAATGGTTGCAGTGTCATCCCATCTTGTCACATTCACGCTCTGCGGTTTCTTCGAAAACACAAATAACAAATCTTTGTCATCTGTATTACAGTTAAGTGTCACCAGCTCAGAATCCTCTCTTTTCCACTCCAGTACATGCGTCGCATCTGCCACAACATTTTGAGTCTCCCCATTTTCATCTACATAAGACCACTCAAATCCCCCTGAATTAATCGCTGTCGTTGCATTCGCCATTTCCTGTTTATTCTCAATACTTAAATATGGAATTTCACTTGCATCCGGTGCACTATAAATCTGGGCAATCAAATCCTGATATTTTTCCGCATCTTGTGCCGTTTTGGCTTTCGTACGCTCCATCCTTGTCACACCCAGATACTGCAGCGGATAGCTCTCCGCTACCATATCGCTGCCATACATCGCAATCACATCTCCGGCACTTAAATCTTCCTGTGAAATTTCTTCTCCATTTTCGTCAAACAGATTTTCATCCGGAATCGGCGCATAAAACAGCTGTTTATTTTCCTCTTCCACAAAAATGTAAGAATCCTCATCTTCTCCATATGTCAGATACATTCCCGTCACTACTAACTCGTCTTGCCCATCTCCGTTCATCGCTTTCGCCGTTGCCGGTGTACCCATACCTTTATTTTGTACACCCGCATCCTTTTCTTTTTTACCACAACCTGCGCATACAGCAAGTGACATCACACAGACTGCTGCGATACAAACCCATCTCTTCTGCATTTTCTATCTTACTCCTTCATAATTTTATTTTTATCACATACAGCGTTTTGATAATCTTTTTATCTTATAGGAAATACTTTGTCACGCTAAGGCGTGAAAGTTTTTCCTACGTGAAAGCTTTTCCTATTAAGATAAGAAAGAAACGCTTCGCATCCCTCGACCACATCCCGATAAGTCACATCGAAATTACCTGTATACCACGGATCCGCAATCGCTCTTGGCTCATCTGAGAATTCCAAAAGCATGTGTATCTTCCCTTCCGGATCACCGCCTGCAATACGATTCATGTTTCGAATATTCTCCCCATCCATTCCAATAAGATAATCATATTGCTCATAATCTTTTTTCGTCATCTGCACCGCACGATGAGGAAGAATTGGAATTCCAACTTCCTTCATCTTGTTTACCGTACCATAATGAGGACCGTTTCCAATCTCCTCACGGCTGGTTGCCGCAGAATTAATATAAAACTTATCTGATAAGCCACGCTTGTTGATCATGTCCTGGAAAACAAACTGCGACATCGTTGATCTGCAGATATTGCCGTGACATACAAACAGTATTTTTATCATTTTTTTGAAACTCCTTTTTTATCTTTTAAATGCAACGATTTGCCATACTTATGCAACCAAATGTAACGATTTGCCACTTTGGCATTTTTCTCCTGAATCCGGTACTTCGAAGCATTTTCCGGTATTTTGACAACCGTTTTACAACAATTTTGTTGCAAAATTGTTGCAAAACGGCCTTTTTCTTTGCAACTTTGCAACCGGGGGTTACCAGGACCTTTTCCGCCTTTACACCGATTCTTCTTCACCACCAAATAACTTCTGGAACTCTTCCCGTGCATCCTCTCCGGTAAAATGCGTGTAGGTATTCATGGTTACCGAGATATCCGAGTGTCCCATAATGTACTGCAGAGTTTTCGGATTCATTCCACTCTTAGCCATCTTGGAACAGAAGGTATGTCTGCACACATGTGCCGTGATATTGGGAAGCTGCAGCTTATAGATCCCATTATACTTCTTTACCACATGGTTGAAGTAGTGCTGCCAGTGCATGGCAACCATGGGCTGATCATTCTTATCCAGATAGAGAAATCCTGCCTTCCCGTCAATAATAGGTTCCACCTTCAGATACTTTCTGTTATCCATGATGTTCCGAAAAGCTTCCATCACTTCCGGAGACATTGGCACATCTCTCACACCTGCAGATGTCTTTGGCGGTTCTAAGGTGGTGATCATATTACTGTAGCGAACCAGCTGACCGGTAACATGAATACACTTTTTCTGGAAGTCAATATCACTCATAGTCAGACCGCAGAACTCGGAAATTCGAAGTCCTGTATTGAACAGAATAAAGAATCCGTCATAGTACTTGCTGAAATGATTATCATTTTTTACGAATTCCAGAAACGCTTTCTCCTGTTCTCTTGTGATAGCATCTCTCGTGGTACTGTTATTTACAACTACAGTGTGCAGTTCAAAAGAAAATGGATTCTTTGCAAGCAGATCGTCCTCCACTGCCATCTGAAAAGCCGGCCTCAGCACACCTCGTATGGTATGAATGGAGCTGTAGCCCCTTCCATCTTCCTGCTGAAGTTTGATCAGCCAGACCTTGGCATCCGAGATCTTCACTTTATCGATTCGAAGCTTCCCAAAGGGCTCCTTCGCCAGAATACGGAGAACTGTTTTGTATCCCTACCTGGTGCTCTCCCGAACACCGATTTTCATTGAAACATACTTCTCTATCAGTTCATAAACGGTCAGATCTCCTCCGAAAGCCTTGATTCCTGCATTGATCTTTGCCTGGAGCTCCGCTTCCAGTTCCCTTAATGCCGGTTTTCTGATTCCTCCTGGTGGTACTTTATCCGTTTTTTCTAAACGGTTGCTGTATAAGTATCTGTGCTTTCCGTTGGTGTCTTTATACTTAAAAATATATCGGCCATCATCACTTCTTTGACTCTCTCCAGTACGCAAAAGACGGCCTTTCTTATCTCGTCTTTTTTCACTCATAACGCTCCTTTCCAGAGAGTCCCGACACAGTTATTATACCATATCGAGGCTCCCAATTCTACAACATGGTGTCATTTCCCTCCGACACTTCGTGGCAGATTCAGATCATCTCTGCCCGGTCAAGAAACTGCTCAAATCTTTTCCGCTTGATCATAATCCTTTTTCCGTTCATCAGCAGAAAATCTGCATCCGGATAATCTTCCAGAATCTGGCGGAACTTTTTATCCCCAATATGAAAATAGGCACAGGCTTCACTTACTGTTAACGTATATTTTTCCCAGAACGGGATATTCTTTTCCTGCATTATCCATACCTCCTGCAAAATCTGCAACAGCCTTTTCCTGCTGCATCCACACTACAGCAAGGTCCGGCCGGTATCCAATCCTTTAAGTTCCTCATCTATATCTGTGCTTATAAAAAAACATTGTTTTGTATCGGAAATCCTCAAAAATCTTCAAAAAAACGACTTTTGAGCTTCTTCAGAATTCTTCTCTTTCTTCCAATGACCTGGTTTCTGGTTAGTCCATATTTTTCTGCCATCCGATTCAAAAACTTATTTTCTCCCTCAAAATATTCAAGAATAAATTCCCTGTCTTCTGGAGAGAGTTCCTTCAACGCCTCTCGCAGTTTTTCCAGATCCATCTGATGGATCAGTTCCTCTTCAATATTTACAGACGGGTCCGCAATCTCATAGGTGCCTTTCTCGCCGTCTCTCCCATAAAGATCTTCAGTATACCAGAATTCATAAACCGATCTTTTCCGGGCTTCCTTTTCTCTGTACATTCTCTGATACTGTGCGTTAAACATTCTTCTGATTTCTGTTGTCTTTTCCTCTGACAGCCCTGCCTGCCGGCACGCGATTTCATACTTATAAAGCATTTTCATGTCCTTTCCCAAGCATTTGCCGGGACCAGGACTTCTACTGACCGTACGAAGCAATCGAAATTGGAGCTGGTAGCAAAACAAGCATTTTTGAGCATAAAGAAAAGCGCCGTCGAAATAAGTCGAATAAAAGGATCTGGTCATCCCATTACCCAATGACTTGCTTCGTACGGCGCTTGGTAGTTTATCCGATCAATGACCGGCTCCGCTTGCTCGATTAAAAGTTTGTATTGTTTTTTATTTAATTATCGTTTCCTCATGCCTCTTTTCTTACACGGATCGGTATAAGCATGAGCACGTTTCATCCTGCGGAAATATGCAGGACTGAGTGGTCCTTCAAATTTGCACTTACGGCATTTGACATACACAACTTCCGTCTGCGTCAGTGGTACATCCGTTACCTTAAATCCACAGATCGGACACCTCATCTCCCTGGAGCCGACCGCTTCAGCCGCTTCCATTGACAGAAGAAGCTTCCTCTGAACTTCTTCACAGGGTATCGGATACCTTGGATTAAATTTTAATGCTGCCTGATTCAACTGATCACCTCCGTCATCAATGCAGCCTCTACATATTCACTGATGGGATGATACTCCACCATCTGCAGTTCTTTGATACGGATCAGGAGTGCTGAAAAGGATACTCCGATCTGTGCTGCCATTTTCTTTATGATCATCCGATCTTTTGGAGCGAATACTTCGTCCCCAAAGATCTTAAGCTTGTTTCCATGATTAAAATCCTTCAATGCGGCCGCAACAATGAAGTACGGCATCAGAAGTGATGCTGCAAGCTTATCTGCCTGCGCTTCATTCCAGTTAAAATGCGTCTTCATCTCGGCCATCGAATACACACGTTCCGCGTCAAAGGTTCGCTGAAACTGTGGCATCGGATTGTGGCGACCAAGAATATGATGGGCCACCTCATGTGCAATGGTAAAGCGGCGTTTTCCGCTCTCTCTTTCCTTTCGAAGATCAGCCTCCACAACGATTGTTCCCAAAGGGAAAAAAAATGGAACAGTCCTGTTTCCTCTTTTTATCTTCAAAGGTGTAATTCCGTCTGACAGAAATCCAATCTTATCAAAATCGTCTTCCGCAAAAGTTTCATATACCACGTTAAGTCCCATTGAGTTTGCAATGCCTTCAATATCCACACACCTTGGAAGGCCTGCAGTTCCTGACTTTTTCAGGTAGGTCAGAACTACCCCTGTCCCGAGCTCATCCAGCTCTCTGTTTGGTATAAATTGTTTCAAGATGAATCAGCCTCCGTATGGGCTGGATCATCAATCGTATAAACATACCATGAAGATCCCAGCCGATATATATTTTTTACCGCACTACCTATCAATATGATGTAGCGAATTCCTTCAAATTCATCGTTGACCGGCTCAGCCATATGGATGACTCTTTTTATATCCCAGGTTCGTCCATCATTCCAGAATATCTTTAACGGAACGATAGACCCATCAGCATAAGTAATGCTTTCTACGCTGACGTACACTTTTTCCATACACATCCCCTCCAACTCAAATAACTTTCCGATATTCTCATACATGTGCCTTTGCAGGTCTGCAGTGCTCCTTCATACGGAATACCGGAATTCGGATTGTATTACCGAATTGTTTTGACTTTGTCATGGAACCACATTTTTCACACTCCATCCAGCCGTCAGTTTCTTCCAGATAGAGGCTATGATTCACGTGTCCACATATGGGGCATTTTACATCATACTGTTTCATCGGCTAACCCTCCTCAAAGTTACATCGTCTTGATCACATGACTTAGAACTCCCTGACAGATCAGTGTGCTGACCAGGATCTTCTTATCCGGATAAACATCCTGGTTCATATACTCAAGAACAACTTTATTGGATTCCTTATCAATCCCTGCATAACGCTTCAGCGTGTTCTCATTGTTCTCATCCAGTGCAACCACGATATCTCCAAGCTTCGGCTCTGCATTCTTTCTGATGACAAGTGTGTCACCGGATTCAATGCCTGCATCCACCATGGAATCCCCTTTCGCCTTTAAAATATAAAAGGGTCCTTTACCAAAGATGGCTGTTGGAAGTGATGTCCGGTAAAGAAGGTTTGCTTCTTCCAGAGCGGGCTCACCACAGTTGATTTCTCCGACAGCATCTACCTGTTCCGAATCAACCAGGATCTTATCCAGTTCCCGGACAGATACCTTTCCATCCTGATAACGGATCAGTCCCTGCCTGTCCATAGCTACGAGATAGGTGTAAGCGGTGCTGCGCACAATCTCCATCGCATTAGCAATCTCCGTAATCGTCGGCATCGCGCCTGCATTCTCCAGATAATACTCACTGATATACTGCTTTATCCTGTTCATTAGTTCCGGGTCCTTATGTCTCATAAAAGGATCCTCTCTTTCTAAGTTCTAATGCGAACAATTTGTTTTCGATAGGATTATTACAGAACATATGCTCTGTTACTGCAACATGTTTTTTGCAAAAAGAAAGGAGGTGTCGCCGCATGGCAACACCTCACATATCTTACTTCTCATTTTCAGGGAAAGCACAAAACTTTTTTTGAATAGAATCTATCTTATCTAAGGAAAGACATTCTACTACATCGCCAAGGATCTGCTGAACATCAGGATCTGAAATAGAGTAACCAATAAATATGATGGAATATTCGAGGACACGACCTTGATAGAGAACTCTTAGATTTCAATTCCATAAATTCGTTAGTCTTATGACTTCCACTGTTTCTTCTATTCCCTCCAAGTCAACTGGGGATTTTGAAACAAAAACATATTTATGGCAATTCATTCCTGTTGCCTTTACCTGTTCGATTTCTTCTCGAACAATTGCCGTCGGAATCGTTTCTTTTCGGAATTTAACTTCATAAAAAACATATCCGTTTTCGTCCTGTGTTACAACATCAAATTCTCCGTTTCTTTTCTCTGACGGGAGGTCATAGTAGTACTTTCCAATTTTCTCAATCACCGGAGAAATCTCTCCTGCCCTGTTCTTTCGGATCAAGTACTGCTTACAGATTTCTTCGAAATAATGCGGAACGTAGAAGGATTCAAAATCCTCGCGAATATATTTCTCATAAAAAATCGACGGATCCATGATCTTTCTTTGCGAAGCATACCGGAAAATATACCGGTAATAAAATGCTGAAAGTGGATCACTGATATGGTAGCTTGCTTTTCTTTTATTTCTCTCATCATTAATCGGCGTTCTTTTCTCGACCACCTCCATCTTAGAGAGTTTATCAAGTACGTCCACTAATGTAGGACCACTGGATACATGAGATTGATCGAGAATATCTTTATACTTGGTATATCCCCTGGACAAAGCTTCAAATACCTCGTTTGCGTTTGTAATTTTGGAGATTTCTGCGTTTAAGTACATGGAAACCTCATTTTCCAAACGCGCCTCTGGAGCCACCAAAAGTTCCAACATGTTCTCTTCAACAGAAATGGAATCATCCACTAAACGATTGTAATATGGGATACCTCCAAATACAGAATAAATCTTTATTCGGTCCTCCTCGGAAAATGCCGGATAAAACTCTGTAGACTCATAATAATCCATAGGCTTTAGGTTAATCGTAAGATCAATACGGCCATACAAAGGATTAGAAGATTCCATCAGATTTCTCATGATTTCTACAAATGATCCCAAAATAATAAATGTGAGTTTTGCAGAGTCTCTGTATTTATCAATCATCGCCTGCAGAATGCTGTCCATTCCCTTGATGTTTTCTCTCAGATAAGGATATTCATCCAGAACAAAAATCATATTCTCTTCGCATGATCTTTGAAAGATGTACTCAAGAACCTCCTCTATGGATTGATATCCAAGTTTTGGAAGATGTAACTCTTCCGATAAAATATTGCAGATTCCCTGTGCATTGCTTTCCTCTGCCACCTGCTTGCACTCATAATAAATGCTTTGGCACGTTGTACTTTTGAGAAGCTGCTTCACCAGCTCACTTTTTCCCACCCGTCTTCGACCATAGATCAAGACGGTTTGCATCGCTTCCTCTTTATTAGTGTTGGCAATTGCTCGATTAAGCTTTCTCAGCTGTTCCTTTCTCCCAATGAATTTCATTTTATTCGGTCACCTCCGACTCGGTTTCGTTCGAATATATTATAACATGTTTTTGTGTTTTTTTCAATTCTTATTCGGTTTGTTCCGACTCGATTTTATTCGAATAACTTTTTTCAGATATAACGAACCATACACAACTATGAGCTGTCTTTCAGATATGCGAAGGCACATGCCTAATTCTTATACAGGCAGGGATTTCAATGAGGAGTCCGGCAGTGCTTGCCTGGAACTGGCTTATGCCTTGACCGTACATAAATCACAGGGCAGTCAATTCGATATAGTCATCCTGGTTTTGGCAGAACCGTGTCGAATCATTTCAAGGGAAATGCTGTATACAGCCTTGACCCGGCAAACGGAAAAAATTATTATTCTGTACAATCAAGAGGCATATCATTTGCTGAAATATGCTTCGGAAGAAAATTCTGATATCGCCAGACGGTTTACAGACCTGTTTGCTGATATTTTCCATGAGGGAAGCGTGGATATGCGCCCGCAAATCGTCCAGGCGGGCAGCGGGTTTTATGAGGACAGGCTTGTCCACAGAACGGCGCGTGGTGAGCTGGTTCGTTCAAAATCGGAGGTTATCATTGCAAATGCGCTTTATTATCACCATTTAGAGTATATATATGAACCTGAGCTGATTCTGGATGGTATTGTGAAACGCCCGGATTTCAAAGTTGTTGACGATGATACCGGCGAAGTCTGGTACTGGGAGCACTGTGGCTTGATGGACGACCCGCAATATAAAAAGCGCTGGAACGATAAGAAAGCGTTTTATCAAAAACATGGTATCGAAGAGGGCAAAAACCTCATCGTCACATTTGATGAAAATGGTGCGCTGGACTCACAAGAGGTCGAGCGAATCATCGAAGAAACATTTGATTTATGAGTGAAATCCACTCCGCCAGTCAAATAAGCTGACGGAGTGGAGAGAGTTTGTGGGGTTCAGAAAAATGTTGCTTTTTTCAACAAAATGAAATGAGGAGGTGGAGCACGATGATTGGATGTACAGTTTTTCACGATATTTTTGGAGGCGGAACTATCACTTCGATCGAAGGTACAATCCTTACGGTAAATTTTGGGGAGACGATAAAGAAATTTGTCTACCCTGATGTATTCGAGCAATTTTTGACAAGCGCAGACCAGGAACTTATGGAGCAAGCGGATTGTGATTTACGAAAAAAGCGGGAGCGGAACATAAAACCAGCAACGCCGATTGTGCAATCCTATTCTACACAACAACAAATCAAAAGGCGTAAAGCGGTGGAACGGTCGAATATCGCATTCAAATGCAACTATTGCGATGGTGGAAAAACCGCTTACCGCATCGGTTTCCATGGCATCTGCTCTGACCCAATACTGCGGTACAACATCATAACAGCCCAACATGTTTGGTGTTCTGATTGTGATTCACCTTGCAAACAGTATTTGGATGGGGACATTAGCCGGACGGAATTGGAGAGTATGATGGAAGGTGACGGAGGGTTCGACTCCGTTTGCTATGAAAGTCATATGTTGCGTGATTGGATGGCAAGCGCGGGCGTTGTCCAAAATGGGGCTGACAGGGGTAAGCCCAGACGTTTGATGAAAGTTCAAAAGAACAGTTTGGCGGTTCTCACCACCAGGGAACCCAATTTGCCGGAAAGTTCGAGGTACATTTTTGCAGTATTTCTTGTAGGCGAAAGCTACGAGGGAGATCATAGAGATGCAGGTTATGTAACCACTCGTTCTGACTGGAAAATTGAACTTATGCCAAAGGAGGCCCGCAAAATGAAGTTTTGGACTTATTATGCTAACAGGAAAGATAAAGATGTGATTGCGTTCAGTTCTGGCCTATTTCGCTATCTAACTGATATTCAAGCTGCACAGATTTTGCGGGATATTGCACAAATCAGATTGAACCATACAGATAGAGAATTTGCTGGGCAATTCTATGAGCACTTCTGCAAAATTAACGGGATTAGCGCCGATGATGTTCCTTTCCCATGTGGGGCATTGGCAAAGAACTGATTGGAACAACCGTTATGAAAAGGGCCAACCGTTGACCGGTTGGCCCTACACCGTTATCTTTCGGTGAAATTATCCTTGACAAATGCCGTCTTGTCTGGTAATGCTGGAACTTTCGCCTTGTAATTCATCATCTCGGCTCAACCTAAGATAAAGTGCAGTATTGTAAATCTGTTGTTTCATTGTCAGTTATCCTCCTTTATAACTAACCCGTGTTTACAATACCTGCTTGCAAGTAAAGTATAACACGGGTACTTTTTGCCATTCAATCTATTTCTTACAACTGCACCGAATTTATGCGATTGTCTGCTTTGCTTTCTCAAGCATAACATCAGTTAAAAGTTCTTCCATTGTCTTTCCCTTTTCGGAAAAATGCTCTTTTACAACAATCTTTGTCTTTCCTCTGTTTCCAATGCCACACTTGTTATTTTTCTTTTGAATTGTTTTTACAGCATTATCAATAACACATACCCCCTTTCTGTAAAATCTTTCTAAGCAATTCAACAGCTTTTGTCATAGCCCACAGGAGTTCCACCTCTGCATTATCCAATGTAGCCGTACCCATTGCGTGCGACGCTTTTAACGCTCAAGCTGTGGCTGTACGGGAGTATCATTATCAGACAGGACAGGTCATGGCGATAAAAGAGGACAAGTCTTTTACAAGAACACAGATAGGTTGTCGCTCGCTT
>OFGN01000094.1_pt1 | contig 95420 bp, 76 predicted proteins | sample 1521821 | NCBI WGS metagenome assembly OFGN01 (sample SAMEA3504094, study PRJEB24116) | mouse gut metagenome | biome: mouse gut; feature: mouse-associated habitat; material: faeces | place: Denmark | collected 2011
TTAAACCACATGTTCCTCCGCTTGTGCGGGCCCCCGTCAATTCCTTTGAGTTTCATTCTTGCGAACGTACTCCCCAGGTGGATAGCTTATCGATTTCTCTTAGTCACCGACTGTGTATCGCCGACAACGAGCTATCATCGTTTACTGCGTGGACTACCAGGGTATCTAATCCTGTTTGCTCCCCACGCTTTCGTGCCTCAACGTCAGATATAGATTGGTAAGCTGCCTTCGCAATCGGTGTTCTGTATGATCTCTAAGCATTTCACCGCTACACCATACATTCCGCCTACCGCATCTACTCTCTAGATCAACAGTATTAGAGGCAGTTCCCGAGTTGAGCCCGGACATTTCACCTCTAACTTATCAATCCGCCTACGCACCCTTTAAACCCAATAAATCCGGATAACGCTTGGATCCTCCGTATTACCGCGGCTGCTGGCACGGAGTTAGCCGATCCTTATTCGTACAGTACTTTCAGCTGAATACACGTATTCAGGTTTACCCTTGTACAAAAGCAGTTTACAACTCATAGAGCCGTCTTCCTGCACGCGGCATGGCTGGTTCAGACTTCCGTCCATTGACCAATATTCCTCACTGCTGCCTCCCGTAGGAGTTTGGTCCGTGTCTCAGTACCAATGTGGGGGACCTTCCTCTCAGAACCCCTACGCATCGTCGCTTTGGTGGGCCGTTACCCCGCCAACTGGCTAATGCGCCGCATGCCCATCCTTTGCCGGAATTGCTTCCTTTGACTCCCAAACCATGTGGTAAGGGAGTGTTATGCAGTATTAGTCGGAATTTCTCCCGGTTATCCTCCTGCAAAGGGCAGGTTGCATACGTGTTACTCACCCGTGCGCCGGTCGCCGGCAGGCGAGAGCAAGCTCTCGCCTCCGCTGCCCCTCGACTTGCATGTGTTAAGCCTGTCGCTAGCGTTCATCCTGAGCCAGGATCAAACTCTTCGTTGTTGCTTATCTTGTTTTCTTTTTTTTCAAAATTAAAACAAGCAAGTAAATTAAATTTATTGCCTGTAAAGACAAGACGCCTTTCATTGAAGTGCCTTTTATCCTGACCGATAGATTAAGCTTGTATTTCGGAAATTTGACAGAGTCGAACTTATCTCAATTGAGATTCCGTTACACTCTTGTACTACTTCTCATCTGTTGTCAAACTGTCAATGTTCGCTTGCTTCGCTTCAGCCTTGGCGGCTTTTGCGGATAGCTCGGCAAAGTTACTGCGACTTTTCGAGACTGGCAAGAAATTCGTGATTTCTTAACATCTTTTAGTATTTCGCTTGGCCTTTCCGGCCGTCCCGAGGTCTCATCCCCGAAAGCGAGTGCAAAGTTACGCCCTCTTTTTGAATTCTCCAAATATTTTCCAAAGAAAATGTGCTTTAAAGCAGATATTTAACATCTGTTCACAATTAATGCGCCTTTTCGGCGCATTAATTGGTAGTTTTGTCGTATTCAAGACCTCAAAAACTTATTCCGGACGATAAACAAAACTGATCAAAAAAAGTTCCGCCCTTTTGCACATTTTTGCATTTTCTATGCGCTCAATATGTAAACCTCTTCACAAGCACACGCTGACTCTGGGTTGTCAGCCGCACAGGAATAGTCTCCGTCTGGCCATTCACCTTTACCACAACTTGCACCGGTCCTCCATTTGGAGCGTTGACAGATATATTATACAGTACAACCTCTACTGTATACTGACCATGCAGAGGATTTGTCCAATAAATATTCTCCGCCGATCCGGGGCCACCGGGAATATCATCTACATCAAGCTCGCCGCCTGTACGGCGATTTTTCATATTGCGGAACCAAAGTTCGGTACTGTCAGGCTCGGTCACGTGCAAGTCAACATCTCCGGGGAAGTCCCACAAGGCTGTCACTTTAATCTCACCATCATTACCTATATTCTCGGCACGCTCCTCGGCAGCCCTGTCGTCGACCACAGGAGGATCGGGCTCACGGTCGCAGCCATGGCAATTGCTTAACATCAGCAATGCAATCAGCAAAATGTATACACCGACAAGTATGCCGCGCAATATACCCTTATTATTACCATTCATCACAAAGCGAGATTAAAAGTGAGTAAAATACCACGCCATGCCAAGAACCTGCATAAGCAGAATCACAGGAATGGCGACAAGAAAGAGAGTCTTGGCAGTCTTGTGATTGAATATGATCATACCGCAAAGAGCCCCGAAAGCACTAAGAGGAAGCGAAACGAGCAATAACACCCACTCCGAGACTCGCCATTTATGACAGCATGCGCAGTGCTTGTCATAGCCATAGAGGGCAAAGGCAAACACACATGCAAAATATATCCAATAGAACAACAATGAGCTGTGAGCAAACATATCAGGCAAAAATTAGAGGTAATTCATTAAAAATAGCTCTCCATACCACTGCATTGCAGAGCAAACCAACTCCACAAGCAAGAACCGCGAGAATCTCAAGCGCCACTTTCCACCAAGGATAAGGCCCCTTGACCTCTACAAGCTCATATTCCTTCTCATTCTCCTCGAGTTTGAAGCCAAGTTTAGGAAATTGGCGGCGGTGGCTGTAAAGATATACTTCGATTTCTTTTCCGGTCTCGAAATCGGCTGAGGCGAATCTCATCTCACCATTTTCGTCGAGATGTGCCAATACGCGCGACGTGCCCTGTTGAAGCACACAGGTCACCCCGGCTGCCGGCTGGCCGTTAAGCTCAATCACCCTCAAGGTACAGTCAGAATCGGACGGCGACGAACTGTATGGCAACTGGAACACATATTGAGGCTGCCTTGCATTGAGCGTATATTCACGGCTGAACGCAAGGTTCTGCCCATCGAATACGGTCATAATATCGCCGGCGGAGACCGAGCCGAGCGCTATGCAGCCGTTATCATCTGTAAGGAAATCGGCAGAATTCTCACCTATATTGACTCTTATAGGATAAGCTCCGACAGGGCTGTTATCCATATCCACAACGAGCAGTGTAGCCTGAAACTCCTCTCTCGCGGGCGTATCAAAGCAGAAATCGAATACCACCGGGCGGTCAAGCAGATCTTCGCCGAGCTGCCGGTCTCTTACGCTTGCGGTGACCATTCTCGTGGTCTCGCCCTGAGCGGCCGGTTCAAATTCGGCATGAGCCTCGCCGCGGCTGTCTGTACGCAATTCGAGCACATCATCGTGATATACAAGCGTCACCGGCTCATTTACTATAGGAGCGCCATCGCCATGAACACGGACAGTTACCGGCGTACGACGGACTACAGGCGTCGTAAACTCGAACTCAAAAGTATTCACAATTGATTTGTCGAGTTGACGGGTCTGCGACTCACCGCGCAATGTCACCTTGCACTCCTGCCCTTCGAGCCACGGTAAGCGACACTCGGCCACGCCCTGAGTCAGCGTGAGTTGATTTGTGCGATGGCCATAGACTACATCAACTGTCTCACCTTGCAGCGGGACATTGTCATGACGCGCGCTCACACGCAAGGTAAGATACTCAGTGACATCCACATCAATAATATGTGTATCTTCTGCTATGCTTTCTATCCGTTCCTTACCGGTAAGTTTGTCGCGCACCTGCACCTGAATGCCGGGACCCAGTTTGCCAAGACTATAAAAGCCTTCATTATCGGTTACCAAAGAAGCCCATGAAGTCGAGCGCCATAACTCAAACTCACGGTCAGCGACCCTTCGGCCATCGATACTGAAGCAAACCTTCACCTCGCGCAGACTGTCGTCGGCCGGGGCGTCAACAATGCTCCCGCCGTATGCCCGATGAAAATTGGCAAAGCCCCAACCGGTCATCCTGAGGTCAAGATTACCTGCGGCGTCGCGGCGTATAAACACAAAATCATCATTAGGACGGGTGAACAGCTGATCTACGCGCTGCTGCTGGGCAGGATATTTTGCGAGCACCTTCGCTCGCAGCCTTTCAATCAAAGCCCGGGCCTCACGCGAATCATTTTCCGTAGCGTCTGTGAGCAAAGTCCAACCCTGAGGGTCGGCGTCGGCCCAATAATAACCGGCATGAGTCACATATACCGGCGCAAAATAGCGCGCATCATCGCCCATGAGCTGGCGGATACGGATATTGGCTTGGTCGCGGGTATGCCAGTCGGCAACCTGCCAATGCACCTCGGTGCTTAATACTTCCTTTAACTTCGGCATATAGTGAGTCTAATTTATATATATACGGCGAATCTGATTTTTTACGTTACTGAATCCACCGGCATTTATGCTTCTTTGTTTAAGATATGTTTCGATATTGTCGAGGCGGGAGATAATCTCGCTGGCATTCTCAGGAGTAAGACCTCCTTCTTTATGAATTCCGCCGACCATAGCGCCGAGGTACGATTCAACCGCCCTTTTCTCTCGATCTATATAATTGGTGCGGGCCGTCGAAAGTTTTTCTCTGAGCTCGGCAATTTTCAAAGCCTTGACAGCCCAAGGCGATGTGCGCAGCTCCGGCAATTCATTGAGTCTGCTCTCAAGCATGCTCTGTTGCTTGATAATGCTTGCACGGTAATTGTCGAAATTGACGACATCATCCATCGATATATAAAATCGGTCGCCGCTTTTTTCAGTCTTAAGGTTTATCCTTGATGAGAGCTGAAAATCACGCTGTCCGAAATTATAGATATCGGTATGGGCTTTTCTCAACTTTGCCAAGTTAGTCCACCGCTGCGATGATTTTACAACAGGGTATTTGGCAGCGAGGGCGTCAAGACCGTTGTAAGCCTTTGAAAGTCGTGAGCCGGACACAATCTTGCCATCGGTCATCGACGAACCATAGCATGATCTGATCAGCGAATCTGTACGCTCTATAAAAACACTTTGCAATGTCGTTTCGAGTTGCTGCAGCTCTTTAGCAGATAGTCGACCATTATGACTTCTAACAATCACTTCCGCAGCAGTAAGGTACTCATCCGACCAACCATTGATATATATACTGTCGCCGTAAGCGTTGATACGGCCGATACACATCTCACGCAAGCCGCCGCTGTCATGACTTCCTGTGAGTCCGGCCGAAGGTCTTACAATCAGGCAGTATGCGCCATAGAACAAAGCGCATACAATCAATGCAAAAATCAGCAGCTTAAGGATTCTCATTCTCCGGGGCTTTTACTGTGATTGAATCAGGCTCCTCAGTCTTCGTAGTGTCAGTAAGCTCCTTGGGCGTATCGACCTTAGGCTCTTCTTTAGGCTCGGGAGCTACTTCAGGTTTGAAGTCATTGTTGACCGTTTCAACAGGTTCCTGACCGGTGAAGACATCGCGCCACTCGCCCAACACTCCACAGCCGCTTGAAAATACGCCTGCAAAAAAGCACAGCACACAAAGGAATACAGCTGCCACTGCCACCGATATGGCACGATATATCGGCCACGAACCGCTCATCTCGCGCCATTTAAATATCGAGAAGAAACGAGTAAATGCAGCTTTGCGGTGGCGCAAAGTAGTCTCGTAATCCACGCCTTCGATTTCCGACGGGCTGACAGTTCCCTTATATAGCGACGGACGCCCTACGCGGAGTTCAATCTTCGGAGAACCCGAAATTTCTGCAAACAGCAGATCTACATGGTTGCTCTCGGCAGTTGTAACAAGTTCGAAGCTGTTGAAGACAGTCTCGCTGATCACCCCTGCCGCATTTGTCTGAGTCAAAATCATCGGCTCAGGCAGATCTTCTTTTCCATCAACAAAGACCCTCAACTTTTTCAGCGTATCACCGTCAGACTCTTTCTTGAGCTGAAACCTTGGAGCCGGCGACGCCTCAACCGGTTTCGGCTTTGGCTCTTCTTTGAGCTTGAGCGTGACAGAAATCACACTGCCGTCGCGCCTGATCTTTTCTAAAATAAATCTCGACAAGGGAGTGAGCGAGAAACATTGCCGCAACTCGTCGGACGACAGATTCTCAAAGGTCTTGATCTGCGCACCCTCAAAGGCTACACGGCAATTATTTACTTTATTGCCATTATAGAGCAACTGCTCGCCTATTTCTTTTTCACGGTCAGCAACACCGTTGCCTTTAAACTGTATGTCGAATATCTTACGCCTCAAAGGAGGATTGAATACCACCGAAACGACACCTTTAGTGGGTAAGATTGCCACCTCATAGCCCTTGCTTTCCGCTCTGAGCTTATTCTCTCGAAAACTTCTGAGGACGTCCTCCCGCGTGAGTTTCAATTTTACAACATCATATATCTCAGCATTATAGCCAAATGAGTCTGAGCTCAGATGCATGGGCACGACCCCAAGCGTACGCGAGGCCACCGAGCCGAGCTTATCATTGATATGCACACTTATCTCAGACTCAGCATTCATTTCCTCATCTGTAAGTGCTGTTGTAGCTACCGATGTACTGAAAGCTCCTATCTCCACCCACTGCGCGTCGCTGAAACGATATATATAAGGCAAGTGAAGAAGTTTTCTGTCGATATCATCGTCAGATCCGCCATTGACATACACGGGCCGCGAACCACCCATATCGACCATCGGCCCCCACATAGGAGCTATATGATACGCTTGGAGAAGTGCCTCATAATCACTCTGAACAAATACAGGAACTTGTCTTCTGCGATACTCGTAAGTATCCTCAAACAACTTCAAATGCTCATCTACAACCTTTTTGAGTATAGGCCTCAGCACCACACCCGGGCTCACACGGTTGCCACCCTTGTCAATCAGTCCATACCCGACCGGTATGCGTATGGCAACCTGAAAAGCCGAGTGGCGCACATCAAGACCCTTGAATTTGCATATCACCGCCTCGTAGGTCTGGTATTCAGAGTCTATACAGGCAAAATATGCTATCGGAAAGCTGTAGTTTTCCCGACGAGGCATAAAATCCGAAAGATTCTTGCCTTGCCAGTTTATTGAGAGTAGGTCGTCGAAACCTTGTTCGCTGCAGCCTGCAATCTGCAGTCCTATTGTTTTATCCATAACTGTCAGAATATAGGTTGGGTGAAAAACTTACGCACCTTGCGGCCGACTGTCTCTTGTCGCTCGGCCACGACATAATCGCTTATCACATTTATGATTGTCTCTGAGTCGCGCTGCGAGCCTGAGTAGATATTACCGGGATGGAACTTGCCGAGGCTGAAGCAGAATACCCGCGGACGGCCGTCGAGGTCTTGCTCGGTAGATGAATTGATACCCAAATCACGGCAGAAGTTGCGCAGTTTGGTACGCGTTGCTTCATTGAGAATCTTATGCACTGCCCTGCATGCGCTTTTCTGCCTGTTGTCGAGCAAGGTATCAGCCTTTGTCACGATAAAGTGCAGGCCGCGCACACGACTCATTATCTGCCTGTTGGTAGGATTTTCAAAGAGACTTATAAGTGTGCGGATAGCATCTTTTTGTATCATTTCACGTTGACCAGTTGCTGTAGGGTCAACGAGCACAAAAAAGACTTTGTCGTGACTGTTGGCGAGAATCTCCGGAGCACCATCACCCATAGAGGCGAATGATACCGTAGCATTTTCAAGGTCGTCAATCTGAACTATCTGGTTCTGAAAATCCTCACCCGCCATATCCACGAGATTAAACGGCACCTTGAGCTCACGTTTCTTATCCTTTTTATATATCTCACAACTAATCACTGCAACAAAACGGGTTTGGGTACGAGGCGGGGCTGTCATACACTCTCCGAACTTTTTTAATGCATTGGCATATTTACCATTCCAATCTGATGTATCAGCTGCCAAACGTTCGCTTGCAAAGAGCCCAGTAAGCACGCAGGTCTTGCCGCTTGATGGCATTCCAAAGAAAACTATATCTGTCTGCCCTACCCCTCCTTTGGTAAATAGCTGATCAAGTGGATTAGGAATTTCTATAACTGGCTCATTAGGAAGATTCATTATTCGCTCGTATACCTCCTCACTGCCGCCTACAGCCTCCACAAGCTCTTCTTTCGAGCAGGCGCCGGAGCCGGCGAGACGACGGAATTTTGCGTCGGAATATGTTGCCGGACTTGTGAGCATACGGTCAATCTCATCGCGTTTGAGCACCTCCATGAGGCTTTTTGCGCTTTCCTTAAATGGAGAATCGGGGTGGTCTTCAAGGTAGTCTATCACCTCGAAAATATCTGACTGGTCGACGGCCTGCCATTCAGCGCTCATATTCTGCAGATTGGCAATTTCTGCCGAATGATTGCCTACATGATGGAAATATGTGTCATAGTCAGAAGCAGCCGCAAGCACATCAGGCTGCGACATCGCCCATGCCCAATAAGCGTCGTCGATACGTCCGCTATATGACGGATCTGAAGAATATTCTATCGCAAAATTCTTGAGTTCTTCAATGCTTTTAAGCTTGCCATTGCTGTCGAAAAGGCGCTCCCAATCTGATTTCATCTTGGCTGCACGCATATTTTTTATCTGCGAAAGCCAATCTTCCACCATATTCAAGTGAAGGTCGGAAGCGGGAGTGCCGCTGCATTTCCACTCGTTGAGATACATCTGAAGAGCCTGCACAATCTCAACCGACGGTATTTTACCCGTTTGGTTATAAGCGGCAATATCAGCCTCGGCCCTATCCTTAAGGCGGCTGAAATCACGGTCTTCCTTGATCTCGCCATACCATTCTTTCACCATTCTCACCCTGTCGGCGGCAGCTGAGTTCGCACTCCATTTGGCAAGGTATGACTGCATGAGAGTGAGCTGTTCTTCTCCACGCAATAAAGAATCGTAATCACTCTTAATACGGTCGAAATCTTCCTGTTCTTTCGGATTGGGCATGGCCTCAAGCTGTTGCTGCACGAGGGCGAACTTTGAGGCAAATACCGGTTTGCGGCGGGCGATATCACCAAGGTCGTCAAGTGTCACCTGCCCGTTGGCTACAGCCAATGCAAGGCGGTCTACACTCTGCTGGAGCGCCCAGCGTTCTATATGATCGTTCAGTGCCATAAATCTTAGCTCTAAAGGGGTAAACCGTCGTTGTCTGATATCTTGGGGCCTTGCTTGACAGGCACTCGCAGACTACGGAATTCAAGAAAATAATCAAGTATATAAAGCAGCGCAAAGGCTGCGAAAAGCCCGATAGCACCCAAGCCGGGGGTGAACATGGCCGCATACTTAGCGCCGAAAGTAGTGGCCCGCTCGGTATATTCATAGCCGGCGGTGGGCTCATAGTCGTAGATACCTCTGTCGTTCAGGCCTATGTTGCCGAAATTGAAGTTATACGACAATGCTGTCAGATTAGCCCCAACAGAGTCTGACAAGGCCGTCAGCGCAGTGGCCATCGACGGGAAATCGGCGAAGTCAAAGTTTGTTAGGCGTGAGGATATCATATCGAGTTCATGATTATACTTGCCGAAAAGGTCTTCATTAAAGTTGCCATGCTCAATGAGATACGATTTCTCCGCCACATATTCATTGAGCACATGACGGTTGAAAATGCCCGGCGAGCCGTGCATGACCTCATAGATAATAAAGCTCTGCAGACTCGACGACACCACCGACGGATTGAACGACAGATAATTGTCAAGCCCCTCGCGGGTGAGGTTGAGGCGGTCGGCCTCCTGAGCCTTGAATCTTGTAATCATCCCTCTTACCGTGGCAATATCGCTGTCGCCGGCCTCGCGTAATGAGCGGTTGGAAATTATGAAATTAGCCGAATACATACACGGTTGGGCAGAAAAGGCTATCACGCCTATACACAGCGCCAATCCGAGATATTCATATTTACGCCATTTGCCAAATTCACTTTCAGCCTTTTTTGCCTTCACGGCAAGGAAAAGACCTAAAATGCCGAGAATAAACACTCCGGCACCGCAGCCTATCGCTATGGCAACTTCTTTTCCTTCAAGCACAATGCCCATCGCCGTGCCAAGTCCAAGGCCTATAAGACCTATCACACTAAGCATATTGGCAATTGACAATCCTGTCTTCTTTTCCATTTCTCAAGCCTTTTTAATATAAGGTGTATATTCCTCAGGTATCGATTCTGATTCGATATGTTCGATTATTGCTTTGCCTCGGCTGTCGGCCCCTACCCTGAACTTGGCCGGATTAAAGCCGTTTTCATCGGTGGCGCTGCCGAGTATGGGTGCTGTGGCCGGCTGCACTATCTCAACCTTATCACCGTTAACAGTATAGGTAATGTCGCCCACCCACGGATGTTCGGGGTCAAGATTGGAGGTATAGTACACACGTCCTTTACCATCGCCTTTGAATACAAACGAAAGCTGCACCAGCGGAGGCAACATCGTTGAGTCCGATTCCTCAGTATATCGCAGCGGGCGCATTAGCGTGGTGGCATAGCGTATGCTGTCGCCGGGTACGTTGGCAATCACTTCCTTGAAAGTATCGAAGGGAAGGAAGCCGTCGATAACCTTGTCGAGAGCCGGGCGCAACTGGATTATCGGGCCGATGGTGCTGCGAGTGGCCACTACCCTGCCCGTCTCCTGCAATATCGCCGATATCTCTTGGGTTGTCAATGAGATATCGAGACTCTTCATAAGACCGACAGCACCGGCTACTATAGGGGCGGAGAAACTTGTGCCGTCTACAGCCATCTCGCCACCGCCGGGAAGCTCACCGAAAACCTTGGTGCCGGGAGCGGAAACAGTCGACTCGAAGATCCGGCGCTCGGCAAAGTTGCCGAAGTTGCTGAATGTGGCTTTGGCGAGATTGCGGTCTACAGCAGATACCTTTATGGTATTGCTGCCACGCTTGGAAGCGTCGAGGGCGGTGAACACATTCTCATTGCCGGCAGCCCACACAATGGTGACATGATATTTCTCGCACATGTCGAAGACATATTTCCACACATCCTCCTGCGCCAGCAGCTCGCGGCGTGCCATCTCTATCTGACGGTCGACAGGCCATGAAGCCACTTCCTCGGCAAAGCTCATGCCGGCGGAGATATTCACAACCTGAGCGCCGTGGTTGACTGCGAAAAGCAGGCCTTGAAGCATGGCGAGGCAGCCGAAACGAGAGCCCAGACTGATGGGCATGAATGTGCAATCTGGCGCTATGCCGGCACTGCCATGGCCGTTATCCATCCCGCCGAGGGCGAGCGCGGCCACCATAGTGCCATGGCACAGGACAGGGTCGGGATTGCCGGGGTTATAAGTATCGGGGACGGCCACATTGTCGCTGCCATCCCATACATTATAAGGGCGGGTGATTGATGTCGCCGAAAATTCCGGATTACTGAGGTCGAAATAACTGTCGACAACCGCCACAATCACCTTATCGCTGCCTTTTGTGAGATCCCATGCGTCGTAGGCTTTCACGGCCTCAAGGTGCCAAGACTTGTCAGCATTGCCTAAAGCAGTGTCGTTGGGGCGGTAACCCATATCCATCACACCCTCTTCAAACACGAGGAAAGGTATATCCGGTATCTGCTGCGGCAGTTCTGTGATAAGCTCGCGGCGTTTTTCGGCCGGCACTTCAAGAGCCATGAGCTTGGTATTGATATCGCAGAAAAGTATCTTGTATTCGTCACCGGGGTAGAGTTCCTTGAAGCGCTCGCTCCAACGCTCTATATCGCTTTGGCCGACTTCAGCCTGAAAGAGCACATTGAGACGATTGGCAACTATACGCCGACCCTCGTCTTCAATCACATCATCATCGTTGATGGGAGGGAGAGTGCCTTCTGCCGGGGTTTCAACCACCACAAGCTCTTCATCTGCCGCGCGCGAGCCCCGCTCATTGCTGCAACTGCGGAATTGGCTCAACAGCAGCATGAAGATAAACAGGAATATGAGGAACAACAGCAGTCTGCCCAGACAACCGAGGCAGCCCCACGGTTTCCAGAACGGATAATGCCACCACACGGGGCCATTGCTGTCGAAATGTATACGTTTCATATCTTTGAATTAGTATGTTATACGGTTGATCAGAGTGCCGAGCGCCTCATTCACTTCGGCGGGAAGCTCGCTGCGTTTGAGATGTACCACAAAGGCTATCGTCATATACTCAAGCCATTCATTGTAGTGGTTGTCAAACGATTCTGTCAAAGCCGACCCACGGTCGAACGCCTGCTCGAACATCTCGGCAAGTTCATCGTGAGCATAACTCTCGCGGCGTTCCTTGCAGATATAGTCATACACCGGGAGCATGTTTTCCTCGGCTATGGCGCGGGCTTTTTCCTTTAAGGGCTCACCGAGCATGGAGTAGCCGAAATCGCAGACGAATGAGTTGAGAGTCGAAGCCATGATGTCAGCGACAAGGCTCTCCCTGATTTGCGACACATTGGCCACATTCACCTCGCTGCGTATACGCTCGGCTATATTGTCGGCAAGCCTGAGGCGGTCGGCCGACTCTATGAGCGTAGTCACGAGCTCATTCATCAGCACAGGGTTGAAACCATCGTCGGCCGATGTAAAAGTGTTCATCAGTTGCTCGGAGTTGACCTTGCGTCGCCACAGATCCATTATATGGTCGGCAATAAACACTTGGTTGGTCTTCGGCCTTGTACGGGGCTTGAAGAGGACTTCAGGGTCGATATTGCGGCGTGCGAGTTGCTGACGCGCATTTTCTTTTGTGCGCCAACCGTATGCCTTGATAAGCCGCTCCCAGCGCTCGTCGTCGGTAGTGCAGCCCTCGAAGTTGCGGCAGCGGTTGATTATCAGTTGATAATCGCTCAGGTTGTTGAGGTCGTTGTTTATAGCGGTTCCATGCACGAGTTCATGCACAATGCTCAGACACTCAGCCTCCGTCACCTGCAAAGCCTGCAGCAGATGGCCGAAATAATAACTGTCGGTAGAGCAACTGGTGTCAAATTCCCAGCGCAGGTTGCTTGCAGTCTCTATATTGTGCAGCAGCTTGTCGTTATCATTGTCGCTGTCATATTCCTTGTCGAGGATATTGCGCACAGATGTCATGATGTCGTCGCGCTCACGCTTCATCTGTTCGTTGCGAATCTGCGAGGCAGCCTCGGCCACGCGGCCCATACGCTCGATGATATACAGCGAACCGTCGTTGTTGAGGGTAGACACCACATCCCATGCAAGGTCGGGGTCGAAGAAGAGCTCACGCACACTGCCGTTGTTGACGAATGTGCTGTGGAGCAGGCGGTAATAGTCATGGTCCATCTCAAGGCGCTGCTCCGGCGACGATGTGGCTACATCATAGCCGCTGAACATCTGATTGCCCGTAGGCGTGCAAGAGCAGTATTCATAGCTGCGCAGCAGATAGGTATCCTTGAACGACACTCCCGGCGCCGACCAGTTGCGGAACCAATCGACATTGCTCCAGTTGAGCACTGCGTCGAGAAGCACTGTGCGGAAGCGGTCTTCCCAGCGTGTATTGAGGGCTGTGGCGTTGTTATGGGAGTCATAGTTCTTGGGGGTCATGTCGATGTTGATCTTCGTGGCCACGAGGAACAAGGGCGAAATGCCTCCCGTACGCGCCAAAGTGGCAGCTCGCTCGGCCACGGTGTTGCCAACATTGCGGCGCACCCATTGGTCAAGAAGTATGTGCAGGTTTTTAACCTCGCTCTGTTTATGGTGGTGGCAGAAGAGCAGCACCTTCATCTTGTGGCTCTCGCTGTAGTAGTTGAAAAGATAAGCGATCTTTCCACGCAGGAAGAGCTTCACAATCACCGACTGACCAGATTTGTCGCGGGCGCCTTCGGTGCAGAACGCCTCGTCCTGCTGCTCGTTGCTGCGTGCGCCGGGGAAGTCGAGAAGGTCGGTATCGCGGAGTAAAGATTTGCTCACACTGTCGGCGAGTTTGCCACGGCTCGAGCGCGACAGGTATCCCGGTTGGCCGGCATGAGCCTCGTCGTAACAGTAGGTGCGGGTCTCGTCGAGATATTCGGCGTCGATCTTGAATACTACCTCGGCGCTCACCGCACATAGTTCGCTGGTAGGCATATCGGCCTCGCGGCGGAGACGCTGACGGTCGCCACCTTCCGGCACATACACATCCGTGCGGATAGCCCAGTCGCTTTCATCAAGACCGTTGAGGCAGGCCACCGACATTATAGTGCGGCGGTTTTCGCCTCCATGGATTACAGTCTCGACAGGCACATATACCTCACGGGCAAAATCCATGCGCTGCAATGTAGCGCAAAGGCGCTCGAAGAGGCGCGTGATAACCTCGTTTTCGTGCCACAGATATTTGAGCACCTGCGACCATTCACCTGTCGGCACCCGACGGATAATGCGGGTCAGGGTCTCGAAATAATTCGAGCGGGCCAAGCCCTGCGTGGCTGCCTTCAGATAATTTGTAAGATAAGATTTTATGTCGAGGATATCGTCTTCCACAAGGGCCGCTCCGGGCAATTCGGGGCGGTTGCCGTAGCGCTGCCACAGCAATTCGGAAATCTCCCGTAGTTCATCCTCGCAGTAGGTGGTATAGTCGCGGATATTGGAGTAGTAGCCTGAGGCAAGTATCGTGGCAAGCTGACCGGGAGTAAGCAGCTTCACAATCACCGGATATTTGGCGTTGTATCGGCCGGGGTCGTTGACAAAACTCGTCATGCGGGTGACCACGCCGGTTGCCTCGCGGTCGTCGCCGATAGGGTTGATTTTGTCTACGAAGCCCACCCCCTCAGGATAGCCCTCGGCCTTGATTACAAAAGCTTTGTCATAGCGGTTGAGGAGAGTGTTTATCTGATACGACTTGCCGGTCTGGCTCTCGCCGAAGGCGCCTATCGCCGGATTTTCATTCAAAGCGTCAAGCTGACGGCGAAGACGCCGACGCCCGTCGAGCATCTGGAAAAGAGCCTGCTCATACTGTTCAGGCTTGTTGGTCTTGAGCCACGACAGGCCTTCGTTGATTATCTGTATATCGTCTTGTATAGCCATGATACGCTTATATTTTTAGTTCGAATTCGCCCTTGTCGAGCCAATGACGGCCATCGTTGATTATCGACTGGCTGATAAATTCCACTTGGTCGAGGGGCACTTGGTCGCCGTTCTGATCGCATACGTCCTCGATATTGAGCCGCTCGGGGTCGTCCATGAAATCGCGGCTTATTGTCAGACGCAGTGACCGGCGGCCGCTGTTGTTGTAGAGGGCATAGATGGGGCGGCCGTCGTAGTGCGGTGTGTCGAATTGCTTGCAGCCGAAGAAAGCCGGGAAGATTGTCAGATTGAGTGTCTCGCTGCCTTTCTTGGGAGTCAGCAATGTAGTGGCCATGCGGTCGCCTTTGTAGAGACTGATGTAATTGGCCGTAGAGCAGAAGTGCTTGGCCATATCGTCAAACTGTATCATCATGCCGTTGAAACCTTGTGTGGAGGCGAGATGTCCTACCATCGCACCTACAGCCACGACCGCTTTCTGATCATAGAAGTAGCCCTGCGGATCGGCGAGAGGGAACCACTGGCCTACACGGTATTCGTTGAGGCGCACGAGGCGGTCGGGAGTCACAGGCATATATTTGACAAAGAGCTCGGTAATGGCATCGATACTCGTCGGGCGCCCCGAGAGAACCACTATATCGCAGTGGTGGGCATACAACATCAATGATATCTGTTTGAGCAGTTTCTCCATCGTCGACTTCACGATATCCGACACCCGCTCGGGGTCGAAGCGCCATTTCAGCTCCTCGAAGCGGAAGCCGAAGTGGTCGGCGAAGTAGTCAAGAAGATATTGCGAGGGCTTGACTTCGGGGAAAATCTCGTCGTAGGTATAGACCCTCGACGGGCGGCGCAGCCTCAGTTGCTCCATGAAGAACTGTGCCATCGGGTGTGAGACCTGAGTGTTGAAGTCTACACGGCAGCGGCGGTCGCGGTTTTCCATCATGTTGGAGTCAACGCCGAAGAAATCACGGAGCAGCGATGTCGCCAAGCGTTGCTTGATGGCTTTGGTCTCTGCTTCGGTAGATGATGAGCGGAGGTCGCCCATGATGGTGCGGTATACCACATGCTCGCTCATGCTCGGTATTGCCCCGATTTCCTCTGTGCTCATCTGCTCAAGGCGTGCTGTCAAGGCTGAGTAGACGCTGCCCATATCGGGATAATCGTCGCCGCTGTCCTCTATAATCACATTCTGTATGATATTACGGAGTATGTCGTCGCCGGCAACATAGAAGCTGTCCCAGAATATGGGGCGTGGAGTAAGAGTGCCCTCATCATTGCCCGAGCACATATAGGTGCACACCATCACGTCGGTGGTGCCGGCGCCTATATCTACCGAGGCTATCGTCACGGCTTTATCCTTGTAGCCCTCGGCCACAAGCTCGGGGCGCACATGACCCTTGAGGTCGAAGAACTCGCGGGCACGGCCTCGGTAGCGCTCGGCAATCTCGGCATAGAGATACACAAGCTGGCACGAGGTAGCCTCGTCAAAAGTCCATGCGGCTTTCTCGTCAGCCATGGCGTCGTCGGCGCTCGTGGCAAGGCTGTCGACCGACGGATATACGTCGATACGGGGCAGCTCGCCCTCGGGATATATCAGAGTCAGAGCCTCGAAAGCGTCGAGGGCGCACTGGCGAAGTTTTATCTGCTCCTTACGCGGCATGGCCGTTGGGCATGTCAGGATAAGGCTGCGGAGCACTCGCTTGCAGTTTATCTGACCGTGGCGGCGGCGGAATTCGGGGCTGTTGATCTGCATGAGAGCCTGCTGCAGAATCTCTATGAGCACGAAAGTCATCAGCGAGGCACGCGAATAATGCGTATGACCGTCGGTATTCTCTATCATGTTGAACGGATCGCGGACATACTCGCCGGCAGCGTCGAACAAATCCGACAGCCCGGGCACATACACGCTTTCGGCCTCGCGGATATAGAGGGGGTCACTGTCGGTAGTGAGAAATTCCCATTTGTGCTTGAAGAGTTTCGTATCCCAGAGATAGCGCTTCGGGCTGGAGTAGTTAGTTGTGCTCGCCCATAGCCCTTCGCTTTCCACCGAGCGGTATACAAGCTTGCGGGCTTCATCGCCTACTCGAACAAGCGACGAATAGCGGAACATATCTTCTTCCTCAATCACTATATCACCTCCGAAATCGGCCTGACGGAACACCAAGCGCATGTCGAACGGATGTTCGTAGGTCTTCGACGGATCTGATATATCGCGCAATGCAAGCATGGCCGCACGCGTAAAGTCGCCGTCTTCAAAAAGCAGGCCGCAGGTGCGCGAGTTACCGATGTCGAGCACAAGGTCAACCGGTATGTTGCGCGACTCGGCACAATGATATAGAGTAACTTCCGGCGCCGATGAAGCGGATGAAATTGATGAGATAGATATAGAAACCTATATATTTATAGCCTCCGGCTGCAGGGTCGAGACCAAGCAACTGGGCAATATAATGACTGAATACGGTAAAAGACCCGTTTGGCGACATAAACGGTATCAGATTCGATACACGGTTGCATAGCCCGAACTCAACCTTGTCGATTCCCTCGATAGGGAATGTGGGGCGATAGATTTCCATCGGGTCGCGGCTTGAGCGGGTGTCGAAAGCCCAGATAAAGCGGTAGCGGGCGGTGCCGTCCTCGCGGGCTTCTGATATACGCTCTATCTTCACGCGGCACCATGCGTATGGCACATCGGTGGTCACGCCATGCTGCATTTCAAACATCGGCATGGGGAGCCAATGCCCCAACAGCAATTCGAATGCCGGCACGCGCTCATGCACACGCTCGGGATTTGGAGTAAGGTAGCTCAGCAGCGAGTTGAAAGTGTATATCTCGCCGCCGTTGTTGGAGGCGTCGAGTTGGGTAAAGAGTGTCGGCGACACATCGGTGCGCATTATCTCAACTCCGCCATCATCGAGCTTGGCGCGTCCGTCGGCAAGAAGTTCTATGGTGCCGGCATTGACAAGCTCATTGACCGGAATGAACTTACCGATAGTGCTCTGATAGGTCAACAGGTCAAAAACGCGCTCGCCCGTCGCCTCGTTGACAATATTGCAGAAACTATACTTCAACGGTCGTCCCGCCGGCAACGTAAGTTGCTGACCCGCATCGAATTCTAATTCTATTGTATCAAATTGTATGCCGGTATCGGCAATTAAATGTAGCATAGCGATAGTAAAGGGTTTATTAGTATACTGCAATTATCAGTTTTTTCGCGTCTCAATCCACAAAATTACATATTATTTCGCTAAAAGTCAATACCCCCGCGAGCAAAAAAAATCGGCGGGCCTGACAAATCAAGCCCGCCTTAGATGAATCAGCTTCCGGCAATAATATTTATCAATTTCCTTTATCAGAAATTATATCCTAGGCTGATTGTAACGCGGTTTTCATGAAATGGCAATCCGGAGTAATTGAACAGGTTCAATTACTCTAATTGTTTGTGGTGTTTTGTTGACCGGAACAAATTTAAGCAAAATATTTTAAACTTTGTAAAATATTTAAAAAAATCAGTATCTTTGCAGCATATCAACTAACCGTTTGCCCATGAACACCAATTATATACGTTTCTTTGTCAGTTCTACTTTCGCCGATATGCAGCGCGAGCGCAATCTGCTCCACAGCGTACTGCAACAACTTCACGATGAATACTTGCCACAAGGTTGGATAATCGAGTGGACCGACCTCCGCTGGGGCATTTCACAGGAAGCGGGTCTCGACAACCGCACCATGCGTATATGTCTCAACGAGTTGCGACGTTGCCGACAGCTTTCGCCGCGTCCTAATTTCATCGTGCTCATGGGCGAGCGCTACGGTTGGGTGCCTCTGCCCGAGGTGATACCGTTCGACGACATCGACAGGTTGTGGGCTGAAATGAAATGGGCAGTGAGTCGGCATAGATAATATGCTACCCACTGCCCACAAGCTGCAAACTTGAAGTCTGCGATTATTCTTCTACAGCTTCGACTTCCGACTCTTCAACTTCGGCCGAAGGAGTGATATTGGGAAGTTCGAGGCCGATATGACGCTTGGCGTCGACACCTTTCAATACAAGGCCCAGGATAAGAGCAGCCACGCCGAGGCAAGCGAGCATTACCAGCGGCCATGTATAGTTGTAGCTCACGGCAGCTTCCTCTGCTGTCATCAGACCGGCGTTGACATCAGCCACGATATCGGTGTTGGTGGCGTCGAGCACCTTGCCGATAAGCAAGGGGAAGAGCCACAGGCCGATATTCTGAATCCAGAAAATCAATGCGTAGGCCGAACCGATGATTTTCGCGTCGACGAGCTTGGGAACGCTGGGCCACAAAGAAGCGGGCACAAGTGAGAAGCTTGCTCCGAGAACAAGGATAGTAATATAAGCCACTACCACTCCGCCGACATCATTGCCCTTGAACATCGGCAGGATGAAGGCAAAGGTAAGGTGGCAGAGAATAAGGAGCAAGGAGCCGAACACGAGCATTGAAGCGGCTTTACCCTTATAATCGACATAGTTGCCGAGAATAGGAGTGATACCTACAGCAAGCAGGGGGAACACGGCAAAGATTGCAGCGGCGCTCTGGCGCATATAGCCCATCACGCAGTATACCACAAGCGCAACCACAGCTACGGTAAGCGCAGGTATCTTGATTTTTTTGTCTTTGGAGAAACTGAAAGCGAACGACCCTACGGCAACGATGAGCATGATGATATACTGGATATAGGTTGCAAGGTCGCTCTGCCAGAATTCGCCTACACCCTCGGGGTTGAGTGTGAGGTTACACTGCAGCATATTCACAGCATATTTCTGGAATGGGAAGATTGCCGAATAGTAGAGCACGCAAAGCAGAGCCACAAGCCAGAAAGCCCAGCTCGAAAGAATCTTGCCGAGGTCGGAAATCTTGAAAGGCTCGTCTTTTTCCTCGCCCTCACCTGTCTGCGCGTCGAGCTTCTTATCCATGAAGAAGTAAACCACAAACATTATCAAGGCAATAAGCAGCAGCACAACGCCGAAAGCCACCGAACGCGACACACTCACCACGCCGCCGAAATTGGCTACAAGGGGCGAGAATATCATACAAGTGCCTACACCGAGACGAGCCAAGGCCATTTCAGAACCCATCGCCATGGCCATCTCGCGGCCTTTGAACCACTTGACAATACCGCGGCTCACAGTGATACCGGCCATCTCAACGCCGCAGCCGAAGATCATGAAGCCTATGGCACTGAATTTGGCCGACGCCGGCATACCCTCATAGAACGGCGATATGCCAAGCTCGTCGAAGACGGGGATATAGTTGAGGTGCTCGGTAAACCACACCGCGAGTGAACTCGAGAGGAATGTGTCGGTAAGAGCATACCAGTTGATGGTGGCACCTACAAGCATTACGAAGCCCGAGAGCACGGCAGTGAAGCGCACTCCCATCTTGTCGAGTATTATACCGGCAAAAATGAGGAAAAATATGAAGACATTGAGGAATGTCTCGGAGCCCTGCATGGTGCCGAATGCTGTCGAATCCCATCCGCGGGTCGACTGAAGCAAGTCTTTGATCGGCGACAGGATATCCATGAAGATATACGAGCAGAACATCGCAAAGGCCAGCAGTCCGAGTGCTGTCCATCGTGCCCATGCCTTGTCGCGAAGGGTGACTTTTAAAGTTTCTTCCATTGCTTTTTTCTTTATGTGTAATGTAAAATTAATATTCTTGCTGCAAAATTAGTAATTATTTTGTAATTTTGGCAGAGATTTCAAAACATTACACATGATGACTTCAAAAACACCCGTTTCGCCATCGCGTCCGTTTACATTTGACCGTGTGGTGCGCATGCTCATCACTATAGCAGCCATCGTGGCTGCGGTGTGGCTCATCAACGAGCTGCGCATGGTGCTCCTGCCATTCCTTGTGGCGTGGCTGGTGGCATATATACTCGAACCGTTCGTACAGTACAACAAACGGCTGCTGCGGGTCAACAACCGTTGGCTGCCGATTCTGATGACTCTCTTTGAATGTGTACTCATATTGGTGGCCGCGAGCGTTTTTATAATACCCTCGGTTATCAATGAAATGCATCAGGTAGCCGATTTCATACGCCACTACACTTCTTCGGGCACGCACATCAGCTTCATCCCTGATTCAGTGCATAATTTTATAAAAGAAAGTATCGACTTCGAAAGCATATCAAAAGAGCTCACACGCCGCGACCTGCAGTCGTTTTTCGAGACCTTGGGCTCGTTTATCGCCGGCGGATACAATATAGTGATGGGCGTATTCAGTTGGTTTATAGTGCTGCTGTATATCGTTTTCATCATGCTCGACTATGAGCGGCTCCTCAAGGGCTTCCGCCGTATGGTGCCTCCAAAATACCGCGACACCACTTTCCGCATTTTCAATGATGTGAAAGACTCGATGAACCATTATTTCCGCGGACAGGCCTTGGTTGCCTTTATCGTGGGCATACTCTTCTGCATAGGTTTCAGTATCATTGGTTTACCTCTCGCCATCGCCCTCGGGCTTTTTATCGGCGTGCTCAATATGGTGCCATATCTGCAATTGATATCCCTTGTGCCGTCAACAATCCTGTGCATGGTGTGCTCGGTAGATTCAAACGTGGAATTCTGGCATATATGGTGGTCGACAATGGCTGTGTATATTATCGTACAGTGCATACAGGATCTTTTCCTTACACCTAAAATCATGGGTAAGGCCATGGGGCTCAACCCGGCCATCATATTGCTCTCGCTGTCGGTGTGGGGCACGCTGCTCGGTTTTATAGGTCTTATTATCGCCCTGCCGCTCACTACCCTGCTCCTTGCCTATTACGACCAGTATATATCCAACCAAGAGGATAACACAGAAGCTACGGAATAGACGCTCATTCGTCGAAATCGAGCTCAAGCTGGAGCGGATTCGACAATGAAGAAGCACCGCTTTTGCTCACCGTCAGTCCCAACAGACGTATGGCGTGCCCGGAGATGTCGTTCTTGGCAAGTATATCATGGATATTCTCCAGCAAAATCTTGCGGTCGAGCCCGCGCGGTAAGCCGGAAACACTGCGTGTAATCTGCGAGAAATCGGCAAAGCGCACCTTCATAGTCAGTACCGACCCCGTGAACTTAGCTTTTTCGAGCCTGCCAAGCAATTCATCTACAAGCTCACTGCACAGTTCTTCTATCTCTTCAGGGGTCGAGATATCGGCGTCGAGAGTACGCTCCACGCCGCGCGACTTCCGCTCCCGGTAGGCCTCGACGGGACGGTTGTCGATTCCTCGGGCAAATTGATAATACTGCGCTCCGGCTTTGCCGAAATGCAGCCTCAGTTCGCCCAAGGTGAGCTTGGCAAGGTCATCGCCGGTATATATGCCCAAGTTGTGCATTTTTGCGGCAGTGACAGGGCCGACTCCCCAAAAGCTCTCCACGGGCATTTTGGCGATAAACTCCACAGCCCGCTCGGGCGGTATGACGCACAAACCGTCGGGCTTGCGGTAGTCTGAAGCAATCTTGGCGAGGAACTTATTGTAAGAGACACCTGCCGAGGCCACAAGCGACAGTCGCTCGCGTATCTTGTGCTTGATTTCGCGCGCTATATCGAGAGCGAGAGGTATGCCGGCAAAATTTTCGGTGACGTCGAGAAATGCCTCGTCAAGCGATATCGGCTCCATGATATCGGTATATTCATGGAAGATATCGTGAATCTGCGCCGAGACACTTTTGTAGACATCGAAGCGGCAGTTTACAAATTTGAGCCCCGGACATAACTTGCGCGCTTTCGACGACGACATCGCCGACCTCACACCATAGCGCCGTGCCTCATAGCTCGCCGCGGCGACGACGCCACGGCCATCGGCCTGCCCTACGGCAACAGGAACACCCGCGAGCGAAGGATCGTCGCGCTGCTCTACCGACGCGTAGAACGCGTCCATATCTATGTGGATGATTTTTCGATACATGAGGAGATAAAAAAAGCAGACCGTTAATCGATCTGCTATTGTAGCGAGTCCGGGATTCGAACCCGAGTCTCCACCTTGAGAGGGTGGCGTGCTAGGCCTCTACACTAAATCGCCATGTTATCTGCAAGGCTTTTCGCTTTTGCACTGCAAAGTTACAACCTCTTTTTCGATTGTGCAAATTTTTCCGAGTATTTTAACCCTTATTAACACTTGCACAAAATAAATATATACATAGACAACACATATTCGTATCTTATTTGTATCTTTGCATATCAAACACGTTTTTAACGCATGAAACTGATATTTTATTATATATACTTCTTTCTGATAGCAGTTCCCGTGCTGCTGACAGCCACCATTCTTGCAGCGACTATCACTATAATCGGCAGTGCCTTGGGAGGAGGACGCTTCTTCGGTTTCTGGCCCGGCGCGATATGGGGGCGTCTTTTCTGCATTTTCTCTTTGGTAAGAGTGAAAGTAAAAGGGCGCGAGAATATATCGAAAGGCAAAAGCTATGTATTTGTGGCAAACCATCAGGGGGCATACGACATCTTCTCTATCTACGGCTATCTCGGCCATCAGTTCAGGTGGATGATGAAGAAACCGCTTGAGCGCATACCCCTCGTAGGCTACAGCTGCAAGGTGTCGGGGCATATCTTTGTTGACAATTCGAGCCCCTCGGCAGTACGCGAGACCATGCAGACAGCCGAAAAGCGTCTCGCCGGCGGCATGTCGGTAGTAGTATTCCCCGAGGGCTCGCGCACACTCGACGGCCGCATGCACGCTTTCCGCCGCGGCGCTTTCGCTCTTGCAGTAGAATTCGGACTGCCGGTAGTACCCATCACCATCGACGGTGCATACCGCGTCATGCGCCGCACAGCATGGCTGCCACGCCCGGGACGAATCATACTCACTATCCACAAACCTATCGAAGCACCCGAAAACGGTCGCCACGAGTTGGCCGAGCTTATGGAAAAATCACATAAGGCCATAGAATCAGCACTATGACAATCTACTCTGTGCCGGCCAAGGAATATGCCAAGGCATATTTCAGAATGCACGCCATGCTGCCCTGCTCTATCGCGGCTGCCGGAATACTGGCGGCGTTCATAGCCGGATTCCACGACATGCGCTGGTGGTTTGTGGCCATGATGGCGATATTCATAATAATTCCTATGGGCGTGGCTATGGCATGGTTTATCGTGACCGGACGGCGTGATATAACGCCACGCCTCAGACCGCAGTCACTGCAGATTGAAAACGACGGCTTCGCCTTGGCGCTCTACCCTTTTGACTACGACCAAGAAAACCCCGAGCCCTTAGAAACCGTTATATTTAAAGCCGATAAGTTGGCTTCATGCCAATATGGCAGCAAATATCTAAAGGTTTCACTCGCTAAAGGTGCGATGTTTGACTTTCTTTTGATTCCGATAGAATTGATTCCCTCCGACTCCATATTTCAATAATGACATACTCTCCCACATCATATATGCAACCCATAGCCGCTGCCGAGCGCGAACTCGACCGCTCGAACATACACGACGCCTTGCGCTTGCTGAGCCAATGCGCTGCCAAACTTGAAAACGTCAGAATTCAAAGCGAAATAAAGGATATCGAAACGCGATATTACTATATGCTGCGCTTCGTGATGTCTAATCCCAAATCAAATATAGCAAAAGAGACTGACTCGGTGAAGGCTCTCCTGCGCGACGTAATATCCGACCTGCGCCATGCGGCAGAGGCGCGTCGCGACACCCTCTATGGCTCGCAACTCAGATTTCAGGAAATGCGGCCCGAAGAGAACCTGCAGAGCATAATAAGCGACTATCTCGCCGAGGCCGAGCGACTCCACAGCGATGTCACCGCCTTTACAAATCCGCGTGCCAAAGCACAGCTCGAACGGCTTGCAAATGATATCTTCAACCGGATATGGACACTCTACCGTCCTGACGAAGATATCATGACCCTTATCAACGACCTGATAGCTGACAATACAATCCCGGCACTCCACCGCGAGTTGTGGGTCAACGCTCTCGGATTGGCCGCCTCACATATATCCGACAGAAAGATAAGCGCGGCACTGCGCAGCGCTGCCGAATCGTCAAACCGCCGCATACGCACGGCAGCTTCGGTATGGCTCGTTATAGCAGCCGCCAACTCCGAGGCCGTTGTTAGCGAACTTGAAGGCTTGAATGTTTTCGACATAGTCAAGGCTCTCTCGCTGAATCTTGCCGACAACGACAATGATTTCTTCGCCGAGATGGCCTCGCTGAGCCAGCGTTTCAAGGGCATTGATCCAAGCGACCCCGAGGCACTTAAAAACGTCAACCTCACCGGCGACGACTACGACCGTCTCAAGCGTTTCAATGAAGCTCAGGCCGGCGGTGCCGACGTTTTCGGAAAGAGCATTGGCCGCATGAGACAGTTCCCATTCTTCGCTGCAATGCCGAATTGGTTCTTGCCTTTCGATACGCAGCACAGCGCCCTTGCCGAAATCACTGATGGCGAAGGTGCAGAGATTGCTGAAAGCATTGCCATGATGCCCAATATCGCCGACAGCGACAAATATGCAATGCTGCTCTCGATGGGTCAGCTGCCTCAGTCAATGCGCAATCAAGCCCTGACGAGCATGGTTGACAGCATGCGCTCGGTAGCCGACACGCCCGAATACCGCGACGCAATGAACGAGCTTTCAAACGTTTCCGACAATATGCTGATTGCCAATCAGGTTCATGCGCTGGTGAGATTCATCAACTCTTTCCCCAAAGTCAAGGAATTTCCGGTAAGCGATATTCTCAAAGCCGAATCTTTCGTAGCAGTGTCGCCTATTACACAGACGCTCACTGACAGCGACAAGGCCGACCTCGCCCGGGTAGCACTCAAACTCAATCTCAAAAGCCACGCACTGCGGTTGATTGAATCTATATCAGATACCGAAGCAATTTCTGACAATACACTCGAGCTAAAGGCCGACCTTCTCATAGAGTGCGAAGGCGATAAAAACATCGCTGCCGACATCTACGACATGCTTTTCACAAAGTATCCCGACCGCAACGACATTGCCCACAAACTTGCACGGCTCTACAACGACCGCGGCGAGCACGCCAAAGCCATTGCCTTGCTCGAAAGTCTTGCCGACCAAGCCGACCTCGGTCTGCTTGCCGAGGCATATCTTGACGCAGGCAACCTTGAAGAGGCGGCGCTCACACTTCACCGCCTCGATTACAACCTGCCCACTGATGACTATTCGGCCAAGAAACAGTTGGCATTCATATATCTCATATCAGGCAGTATCGACGAAGCTGCAAGCACCATAGACCTCATTCCGGCCCGCGAACGCAACTCTCAGCACCCATTCCTCGAAGCCATGATAATGTGGCTCGACGGCAATGCCGAAGCTGCGGTAGCCCTGCTCAGAAGCCAAGCCGGCACATTTGATTCCGAATTGGAACTCTATGAAAAACTGCAGGCCAACATATCAGCCCTCGCCGCATATCCCGTAGGGTCTACCGACACATTTGCCGGCCTTACCACCATGCCCGACATCCTGAGATATAAGAACGATAATAATTTCTAATCAAATATAATTCACACAGTATGGTAATTCAACGTTGGCAGAGCGTACTGCTACTTATCGCCGTGGTGCTGATGTGTATCTTCTGCGCCACACCCTACGCACATATCAAAGCGACCGAAGCCGCTGCGGCAAGCGATATCTTCGTTTCCGACGCACCGGTGCTGATGATTCTCAACATCCTCATCGCGGCTTTGCTTTTCCTCTCGATATTCCTCTTCAAGAACCTCAAGCTGCAGATGAAAGTCACCCTGATCTCCATCGTGCTTATCGCAGCGTCGCTGGTGACATGCGGATTCGTCATCTATGCCGCAATGCCCGACGCAGAGCTTATCTGGACCGGCGGTGTGCTCCTGCTTATCGGCGCAATGATTTTTGCCCTCGCAGGCCTCAGATTCATGCGCAAAGACCATAAACTCCTCCGCAGCTACGACCGACTAAGATGAACGACTCAGAATATGCTTGGATAGAGGCGCATATCGCCGATAATCCCGACGCCTTGCGTCTGGCCTGCCATGGCCGCACCGATGGTTTTGACTACAGCAATGCCATAACGCAGATTGAATGTCGCCGCAAGTTCGGTGCGAAACTGCAGCAGACGCTCGCCTCTTTCGGCATGTTCGAATTCCCGACGGTACTTGCCGGCGAGCAGGCCACTTCCGACCTGCTCGCCGCTTACCACTCCTCTCTCATCCCGGAAGACACCTCAGTAGTAGACCTCACAGCCGGCCTCGGCATTGACGTATTCCACATAGCCTCGCACGCGTCTTCTGTAGTCGCCGTAGAGATGGCTAATGACCGTGCCGAAGCGCTGCGCTACAATGCAGCCGGCCTTCACCTCGACAATGTAGAGGTAATTGAGGGTGACTGTGCCCTTTTCATTGACTCCTGCATAGCCCAAGGGCGCAGATTTGAGACGGCATTTATCGATCCGGCCCGACGAAGCTCCGATGGCGGCCGCGTATTTGCACTTAGCGATTGCGAGCCTGATGTCACGGCAATACTGCCAAAACTAAGACAGATATGCCGGCGCTTGCTCATCAAGGCCTCGCCTATGCTTGATATCGCACATACTGTCAAGCTGCTTGAAGTGACACCAGTGAGCGTGGCCGCATTAGGCACAACCACAGAATGTAAGGAACTCTTCATCACTATCGACTTCGAGGCCGAGGTCACCGAACCCGTAATCGAAGGGGTTACGCTCCTGCCCGATGGCGGCGCGGTCAATTTCTCATTCACGCGCACCCGTGAGGATTCCGCTGCCATGCCCCGCCTCACAGCTCCATTGAAAGAAGGCGACTTCATATTCGAGGCATATCCGGCTGTAATGAAAACCGGCGTTTTCAAGCTTCTCGCCGACAGCTACGGGCTCTCGGTCTTTCATCCCAACACAAGACTGTTTTATTCAACTGAAGCCGTAAAAGGCTTCCCGGGCAAGTGCTACCGCGTGATAGAGACCTTGCCTTACGCCTCAAAAGTAATCAAACGATTCAAGTCGCGCTACCCGCGTATCGAGGTGGCGGTGCGCAACTTCGGCTTATCCGCCGACGCCCTGCGCGGCAAGCTCGGCGTGCGCGACGGCGGCACACTGCGGCTCTACGGCTACACCGACTCCCGCAGCGAGCAAATGCTCGCTGTAGTTGAGAGCGTGCAGCCAATGTAGTCCTTATTTCTTGAAAAGACGGTAAATCTCACCGATCCACAGCACAAGCGATGTGGATCCGATAATCAATGCCCAATCAGCAATGCTGAGCGGCACAACGCTGAAGAACGGCCCACCGACACTTACTATCAATATCTGACCGACCAAGATGACTGCGGCGATAAAAAGAAATCCTCCGCAGCCCTTGAAGTGCAATGCCGACCGGCCGGTGGCGAAAGCACGCGCGTTGAACATGTTCCAGAACTGCAGGAACACGAAGGTGGTGAAGAAAAATGATACCTCGTAGGGCGACAGACCCGGGACAGCCTTAGTCATTGCCGCTGTCCTGAAGTCTGCAAGGCAATTGATATCGGTATGCTCCAGATAATAAAGCAATGTAAAGAGCAATGCTGTGAAGACCAAGCCTGTACCAACAATAAACTCCCACATGGAGCCATTGATGATAAACGCCGAGCGCGAGCGCGGCTTCTCTTTCATCACCGACTGAGTAGGCGGCAACGAAGCCAATGCCATAGCCGCGAAAGTATCCATGATAAGGTTGACCCACAGCATTTGTGTGACAGTCAGCGGTGACTGCATGCCGAGAAATGCGCCTGAAAGCACTATAAGGCAGGCCACCACATTCACCGTAAGCTGGAAAAGGATGAAGCGCTGAATGTTGCGGTAGAGAGAGCGGCCCCACATCACAGCACGGCCGATAGAGGCGAATGAATTGTCGATGATAGTTATGTCGCTGGCTTCTTTTGCCACAGCCGTACCATCGCCCATAGAGAGGCCTACCTGAGCCGTTTTAAGAGCCGGAGCGTCGTTTGTGCCGTCGCCGGTAACTGCCACAACCTCGCCATCGTATTGCAAGGCTTCAACGAGACGTTTCTTATCCATAGGGCGTGCACGGGCTATTATTTTCAGCTCGCCCGCACGGTGCCGCAACTCCTCATCGCTCATCTCGCCAATCTCGACGCCTGTAGCAATATTTCTCTCACCGTCTACCGCGTCATTCCAAAGGCCTATCTGACGGCCAATCTCTTTGGCTGTGCCGGGAGTATCGCCGGTGACTATCTTCACTTTGATTCCGGCATTGAGCACCTCGTCGATAGCAGCCGGAACATCGGCGCGAACGGGGTCGGATATGGCGGCAACACCAAGGAAAGTGAGGCGGTCGGCCACGACACGTCCCGAATCAATCGTTGCGTCGCCTTGCTTAAGCACCTGATAGGCAAAGCCCAATGTTCGCATTGCCATATTCTGATATTCAAGCAATTGAGCGTCTATTTCGGCTTTACTTACTCCTGCAGTATCGGTACACATGCCGAATACTATTTCCGGAGCACCTTTGACATATAATATGCGGCGACCGTCGGACGAGTCGACTACGGTAGCCATATACTTACGCTCGGTAGTGAAAGGCAACTCCTCTACCACCTGTGCCTTATCTTTCAGCACCTGATAATCCACTCCCTGCTTGTTGAGCCAAAGCAGGAGCGCTCCCTCGGTAGGGTTGCCGAGCACGGCCGGCTTCTCACCCGAAAGATCAAGCTGTGCGGTAGAATTCACAGCTATACCCTCCTCTATGACATCCTGTGGAGGATTGCCATAGAATCGTGTCTGATATACCTGCATTTGATTCTGAGTGAGGGTACCGGTTTTGTCGGTGCATATCACAGTGGTGGCGCCCATAGTCTCGCAGGCATGAAGCTTGCGCACAAGATTGTTTGTCTTGAGCATGCGGCGCATTGAATAGGCAAGCGACAGAGTGACAGCCATAGGCAAGCCCTCCGGAACGGAGACAACCACAAGCGTAACGGCAATCATCAGGCTCTGCAGTAAGTAGGTGATGAAGCTTATCCACTCGAATTCGTTATGCACGAAGTACATCGTAAGACGACCGGCAACAATAGCCACGGCGACGATATAGCTGAAAATCGATATCATGCGCCCCAGACGCCCGAGTTGCTCGTCGAGCGGCGTGACGACACTGCTGTCGATCTGCGCGGCGGTAAAAACCTTACCGTTTTCGGTCTTGTCGCCCACGGCATACACCTTCATCACGCCGTGGCCTTCCATCACCTTGGTGCCACGCAGAACATGATTGGAAGGGAATGTTGCGTCGGCGTCGAAATGAGCCTCATCTGTTGTCTTGGCACACGAAGGCTCTCCGGTAAGGGTAGACTCGTCAACACTCAGAGTAGTAGCCTCAAGCAGCTCGCCATCGGCTGGAATCTCCTCGCCGGTATTGAGTATCACGATGTCTCCTACAACCACATCTTTTTTCGGTATGGCAATGACATTTCCATCGCGGATAACCTGCACAGGCTCGTCGTCGTTGACCTTATTGAGTATCTCAAACTCGCGGTCAGCCTTAAGCTCGAAGATAAAGGCAAGCCCGGTGGCAAGAATGATGGCCATGAATATACCCACAGGCTCGAAGAACACCGCTGCACCCTCATCAAGACCCCAGTATTCATAACACGAAATACCGACCGAAAGGACTCCGGCTATAAGCAAAATGATGATAAGGGGGTCTTTGAACTTGTCAAGAAAACGTCGCCAAAGCGGCGTCTTTGCTGCAGGAGTAAGTATATTCAAGCCGAAGGCGGCGCGATTATGCGCCACCTCCGACTCTGTCAGGCCTTGATATCGTTGATGTTGTGTCATAAAATTGTAAAGTTAATTCAGGAGCGGAGTCTATCCACACTTGCTTGTGCCGCACGATGTGCATATCAAGCAGCCTTCTTGATAAACAAGCGTCTCCTGTCCACAGTTCGGACATTTCTGTCCTTTTGCCGAAGTACCGTTAGGCAGATATTTCTTCAAGGCGCGCTCCACGCCCATCTTCCATGTATTGATACTCTGCGAGTCGAGCTCAAGGCCGCCCACAAGTTTAAGTACCTGATCGATGGGCATACCGTAACGCAATACACCAGAGATGAGTTTGGCATAGTTCCAATACTCGGGGTTGAATTTATCGCTAAGGCCCTCGATAGTGGTCTTATGGCCGCGTTTGTTGCTGTATTGGAAGTCGTAGCGTTTGCTTCCGTTCTCGTCGATAGCCTTAATAATGCGACCGTGGGTCACTGCTTTGGGCAGGAAGAGACCGTCTTCATCATCGGCAAGACCGGTGAAAATCTCGTAGGGGCGTCCGTCAACGAGTCCAACGAAGGCAATCCACTTTTCCTTGTTGTTCTGGAAGCGCACCACGTCGGCCTCAAGTTCGTCGGGGCGCTTGGCCATGATAGGCTCGTGGGTGTGCGGCTGTGCTTTCTTCTTGTTTTCCTCAATGGATACGAGGACGCCCGAACGCGACCCGTCGCGATATACTGTGCAACCCTTGCAGCCGGCATGCCATGCGTGGCGATAGAGGCTTTCAACGGCTTCTACTGTGATATCTTTGGGCAGATTGATGGTAACAGATATCGAGTGGTCAACCCACTTCTGAATCTTGCCCTGCATATTGACCTTCTCAAGCCAATCGATTTCATTGGCAGTGGCGCCGGCGTAAGGCGAGCGGGCAACAAGCTGGTCAAGCTCTTCCTGCGTATATTTTTTCTCAGTGTCGATACCGTTGAGCTTCATCCAATCAAGGAATTTAGGATGATATACGATATATTCCTCGAAAGCATCGCCGCTGTCGTCAACATAATCTACATGTACCGAAGAATCGTTGGCGTTGATCTTGCGACGGCGCTTGTAGACGGGCATAAACACCGGCTCGATACCGCTCGAGGTGCGGGTCATCAGGCTGGTGGTGCCTGTAGGCGCGATTGTGAGGCAAGCGATATTGCGACGGCCTTGGCGCGCCATCTTCTCGTAGAGCCCGGGGTCGGCCTCGGCTATGCGGCGGATGTAGGGATTGTTGGCCTCACGGGCTGTATCATATACCTCGAAGGCTCCGCGCTGGGCTGCCATCTCTACCGATTCGGTGTATGCCGCAAGAGCTACCGCACGGTGAACAGAGACAGAGAAGTCTGTAGCCTCGGGAGTACCGTAGCGAAGTCCCATTGCTGCGATCATATCGCCCTCAGCTGTTGTGCCAAGGCCTGTGCGACGTCCACGGAGAGTCTTTTCCTTGATCTTAAGCCACAGGTTACGCTCAGGTCCCTTTACTTCTTCGGGTTCGGGATCGCTGTCGATCTTCGAGAGGATAAGGTCGATCTTCTCCATCTCCAGATCGATGATATCGTCCATTATGCGCTGGGCTTTGCGCACCATGGTGGTAAGTTTCTCATAATCGAAGCTCGCCTCGGCTGTAAAAGGATTGTTGACAAATGAATAGAGGTTGATTGCCAACAGTCGGCAAGAGTCGTAGGGGCAGAGAGGAATCTCACCACAAGGGTTGGTGGATATTGTCTCGAAGCCGAGGTCGGCATAGCAGTCGGGCACAGACTCGCGGCGTATGGTATCCCAGAACAGCACACCGGGCTCGGCGGAGTTCCAAGCGTTGGTGACAATTTTCTGCCATAGAGCACCGGCGTCGATATCTTTTGTCACGAGGGGCTCATCGGAGTTTACCGGATATTGCTGGCGATAAGGGGTGCCGGCTTCAACAGCTTTCATGAAAGCGTCGTCGATACGCACCGATACGTTGGCACCTGTAATCTTGCCGGGAGTCATCTTGGCGTCGATAAATCCCTCTGCGTCGGGGTGCTTGATTGATACTGTGAGCATAAGTGCACCGCGACGGCCGTCCTGCGCCACCTCACGGGTAGAGTTGGAATAGCGCTCCATAAACGGCACAAGGCCGGTTGAGGTAAGAGCTGAATTCTTCACAGCCATGCCTTTGGGACGAAGATGGCTCAGATCGTGACCCACACCGCCGCGGCGTTTCATAAGCTGCACCTGTTCCTGATCGATACGCATGATACCGCCGTAGCTGTCGGGCTTACCGTCAAGACCTACTACAAAACAATTTGAGAGCGAGCCCACCTGCATACTGTTGCCGATACCGGCCATGGGGCTGCCTTGAGGAACTATATATCTGAAGTCACGCAGGAGTTCGAAGACTTCTTCCTTGTCCATACCCTGCGGATATTTGGCTTCTATGCGTGCTATCTCAGCGGCGAGGCGGCGGTGCATATCATCGGGCGTAAGTTCGAAGATATTGCCGTCGGAGTCTTTCAAGGCATATTTGCTCACCCACACTTGGGCGGCAAGCGCGTCGCCATCAAAATACTTTAATGTTGCCTGATAGGCTTGATCGTAAGTATAAGTTGTTTGAAGTGTCATGACTGTGTTCTAATTGGAGCCGCAAAATTGAGCAAAATTTCTGACATTGTCAAGTTTCAGATGTTAATTCTCACCCTATTGTTGATAACTTTTTCAGGCTTTGCTTTTCACAATTTTTCTTGCTAATTTTGCAGGCTCAAAACAAAGATATGCCCTATGGATTTTGCTGACAAAAACAAGGAAGTTACAATTTACCCCATTCTTTTTGCCATCAGTTTCGCCCACTTGCTCAATGATATGATGCAGTCGGTGATACCGTCTATCTATCCTATTATCAAGGATGAATACGGATTATCATTCATCCAGATCGGTATTATCACTTTCGTCTTCCAGATGACTTCATCGATATTGCAGCCCTTGGTAGGTATTTATTCCGACCGTCATCCCCACCCTTACTCTCTCTCCACCGGCATGCTCTTCACCCTCTCGGGCATATTGCTTTTGTCGATTGCCGACAATTTCGGGCTGCTGATATTGTCTGTGGCGGTGGTGGGGCTTGGTTCGTCGATCTTTCATCCGGAATCTTCAAGAATTGCCCAAATGGCAGGCGGAGTCAACAAAGGTCTGGCCCAATCGATATTCCAAGTAGGAGGAAACGGCGGTAGCGCCGTAGGCCCTTTGCTTGCCGCAATGGTAATCATACCTTTCGGTCAATCATCTATAGCATGGTTTGCTATCGCAGCATTATGCGCCGGCGCCATGCTCTATCCGGTCGGGTCTTGGTATAAATCGCAGCTACACAGGCTCAAAAGCAAAGCCATCGTAGTCAACGACGCAGTAAAGAAACTGTCGGCCCGGCGCATAAAGTGGGCTATCGTCATTTTATGCGTCCTCACATTCTCCAAATATTTCTATATGGCGAGCATGACAAGCTACTTCACATTCTTCCTTATCGATAAATTCGGGGTAGACATCCGCACATCTCAGCTCTGCCTCTTCGCATTCATGGCGGCTGTGGCCGTGGGCACAGTACTCGGCGGTCACGTAGGCGACCGCTACGGGCGAAAATATGTAATCTGGGGCTCGATTCTCGGTGCGGCTCCTTTTGCTCTCGCAATGCCCTACGTCGGGTTTTCGGCTACAATCATTTTAGCGGTACTGACAGGTTTGATAATATCATCGGCATTCTCCGCTATCCTTGTCTACGCCACAGAGCTTAAACCTGACAAGGTCGGGTTGATGGCCGGCCTGTTTTTCGGACTTAACTTCGGTCTCGGCGGAATCGGCTCAGCATTCTTCGGTTGGCTTGCCGACTTAACAAGTATCGAATTCATTTTTAAAATCAGTACATTGCTGCCTCTGCTCGGAATTGTCACCTACTTCTTGCCCAACATAGAGACACGCAAGAAATAACACGGCTTATAAGAACCTGTAATCCACACACCATTCATGTAGCCATCGGCAAAAATTATTGCCGTACCACTTCGCGGTAGCCTACTCATCGAACTGAAAGGTCTTATCATGCCGCAGGAGGTATGCAAACCGACACCTCAGCCTCACAATATCCTATCAGACAAGATAATCAACGACTGACTTCCAGTCAGGAAAACGTTCACTGCCAAATTGAATCCATCTATCACCGAAGCTTTCGGCACCGTGACGGCTTCTGTCGTCGATAAGATAGGCTCCGGGCTGCATGCACAGATTTTTATGATGTGAGAGAATCACACGCTTGTAAAAAGCCGCGCCAAAATATTTCTTGACCCATTGTAATTTGTCACACCACGCCGAAGGATTATCCCAAGGTGCAGTGGAAAGTATATAGATATCATATTTATCTTTAAGTCGCTCCACTGCTTCTACAGCACCTTTCATCGGCTCCATCAGCGCGAATATACCCGGGATATCATCGTAATGAGGCTTACCGGCGCTATCACGTTCGTAAAGACGTCTGACATCATCGCTCACTTTTGCAAGGCCGGAAGCGAAATCTACCAGAACATTATCCATATCGAAATACAAAATCGGTTTACTCATAACTATTCAACTGCTAAAAAATCATATTCAACTAAAAAGCCCGGCGCACAAGGCACCGGGCTAAGGAGGGGTATGGAATTCAAAAGCGAATTCTACTGAAGTTTGAAGGTCACAGGGAGAGTGTAGGTAACCTTGACGGGCTGACCGTTGTTACGGCCGGGGATCCACTTCGGCATAGCTTTCACCACGCGTACGGCTTCTTTATCAAGAGCCGGGTGACGAGGACGAACTACGCGTACGTTGGTGATCGAACCGTCTTTACCAACCACGAACTCAACTACCACACGACCCTGAACACCTTCTTCAGATGCGGCCGAGGGATAAACGATGTTGTCGCTGAGCCATTTATACATGGCTGCTTCACCACCGTTGAATTCGGGTTTCTGCTCTACCATCGCGATATTCATAGGCTGTTCTTCCTCAACTTTAGGTGCTGCGATAACCTCTTCCTTGATGGTCATCTTGTTGAGGTCGTTAGTACCTTCGGTGATATCGAGGGCACCGGCCTGTGCTTCGTTTTCGAGCACTTCTTCCTGATTCTTAACCTGCTTATCCTCTTCGATCTTTTCATCTTCAACGATAAGGAGGTCGGTTACACGTTGCTGGTTTGCAACTTCTTCGGGAGCTACCACTTCTTCGGGTTCGGGCATCTGGAATTGCTCTTCTTCCTCTTCCTCGATTTCCTCTTCCTGAGTGTCAACGTTGGTGATTTCCTGAACTGTAGAAGTCACAATCTGCTCTTCTTCCGGTTTTGAGAATACACCTGAAATCGACAGGATGAGAAGGATAAGGATGATAGCAACACAGATTACTACCCATACGATAGCTTTTGTGTGGCGGGCAGGAGAGGTCTCACGCAGTTTATATGCGCCGTACTCCTTGTTCTTGCCATCGAACACTATGTCGCGCCACTCTCTTGAGGTAAGATCTACGTCTTTTGCCATAACTTAGAGTTTTTATTGGTTAGAAGCAGAAGCCTCTTCATCAGCTGCAGGAGCGGCTGTTGCTTTGGCAGCGCGGACTGTGGGACGAATAATAGTCTGACCGGTGGTCTGCTCGAGGTGACGCAGGAGCAGTGTGTCGGTGTGAGTGGGGAGCTCGATGCTATAACGTGAAATCTGGTTGATGTTCATTTCGTCGATAGCATTGATGAGGCCTTCGTAAGTAGTGTTAGGACCGGGTTTGATCACAACTACAGGACGAGTTTTGAGTGAGTCGGAGGCGTTTTTCTTAGCCAGTTTCTCAAACTCTTCCTTGGTGATCTCTTTGTTCTTCCACTGCTCTTTGAGCTTGGCGTACTCCTGCATTACCTGCTCGTTTTTCTTGAGAAGGATCTTGCGGATACCCTGAGCTTCATGGTTGACATTGCCGATAAATTGCTCCTTCTGGAGGAATTTTGAAGTAGAGAATGTAGTGTCGGCGATACCTTCATAGTAATAGATATTATGAACGGTCTTGCCTGTCTCTGCATTCACTGCGGGCTTGTCGCCATTGTACTCAGTGTCGAGAATCAGTGTGATAGCCTCTGATTGCTTAGCCTGGCTCTGCTGCTCTTTCTTCACATCCTCATTGGTAGGGAGGACGATCTGGAGAGTCTGCGATTTGATCATCGTAGTACAGAGCATGAAGAAGGTGATCAGAAGCATGTTCATGTCCACCATTGGAGTAAAGTCCACATGGATAGACATCTTTTTCTGCGCGCCTTTTTTCTTTTTGCCGCCGCCAGAATTTTGTTCTATTTGTGCCATTTGACTTTACTATTATGTGGGTTCGTTTTCTGATTTGAGGGCAGTCATGAGGCTGAATTTATTGAGCTTCATGGTCTGGAGATTATCAAACACGAGCTGAACAGTGGTGAAGGGGGTGTCTTTGTCCGCTTTGATAGCAATACCCTGGCCTTTACGCATAAGAGCTGTGTAAAGGTTTGAGAGCTGTGCTCTCTCTTCGGCATCGAGACCTTCGGCCTGCTCGTTGTTGATACGCTGTGCGACATTGTAGATGGCTTTGAGCCAGATCTGGAAGTCGTTAAGACGACCGTCGCGGTTCTTGTTGCCGTCGATTGGTATGCCAACCAAAGGATTGGTCATATCACCGAGGAACTTGTCGCGCTCGGTAACACTCATCGAAAGCACCTGAGGCAGAGCGGTGAAAGGCACACCAATCATATTGGTGGAGCGGAATTCAGCTTTCTGCTGATCGGTGAGAGTGATTTTGTTGTTCTTGTGCTGTTCGTTGTAAACGCCGATTGCTTCATCGAGCATCATGCCGCGAATTTTTTCGCTTGAGAGTGTCGAGTCGGCATCGCCGGTAAACGAGATGAAGAGTTTACCTTCAGCAATTGTGGGGTCGTCGAGCTTGCCTGATTTGTCGGCCGACGATACAAGAACTGTCACCAAGTTGTTCATCGGCACTTTTTCTTCGGAAACTGAAGAAGGAGTGTAGACGATGGTGGGTTCTTTCTGCAGGAAGGTAGAAGTCAACATGAAGAAAGTAAGCAAAAGAACAGTCACGTCACTCATCGCGGTCATGTCGATGAGAGTGCTTTTCTTTTTGATTTTTACTTTTCCCATATTTACCTTTTACTTAATGATTTAAAACTTCGGGTAAACAGGGATTAGTGAGTAGCTGCAAATGTCTGCACGATTGAGAAACCAATCTCATCGATAGCGTATGTGAGGTTATCGATCTTGTTGGTGTAGTAGTTGTAGAAGATTACAGCGAATGCACCGGTTGCGATACCGAAGGCGGTGTTGATAAGAGCCTCAGAAATACCGGTAGAGAGTTCGGTCGAGTCAGGAGCACCTGATTGAGAAAGAGCCTGGAATGATTTGATCATACCGATTACAGTACCGAGAAGACCAACGAGAGTACCAAGAGTAGTCATGGTAGCAATGATGGGGAGGTTCTGCTGAAGAGTCGGCATTTCAAGAGCGGTAGCCTCTTCTACTTGTTTCTGAAGAGTAGCGATTTTCTGCTCTTTGGTAAGAACGGTGTTCTGGTCCATTTCAGCGTAGCGAACGAGAGCTGAGTCAACGACAGCAGCTACAGAGCCCTGCTGTTTAGCGCAGAGAGCGCGGGCACCGGCGATGTCTTTTTTCTCAAGGCAAGATTTCACACCGGCAACGAATTTGGCGATGTTGCCTTTACCTTTGGCTGAAGAGAGGGCGATACCACGCTCTACAGCAAGAACGATAACGGTAAGGAAGAGAGTCTGGAGGATAGGCACGATGACACCACCTTTGTAGATTGTGCCCCAGAGGTTTTGGGGATGGCCATCTTCGTCGAAGTGCATGTCGTTACCGAACCAGAAGATGAAGAGACAGATAGCGATGCAGGCGCAAATCACGATTACCCAAGCGGCGTTTTTGATGCCGGGAGCGTTCTTTTTAGCGCTCTTTTTGGGTTGAGCGGTAGGCTTTTGAGCTTCCATAATTTGATTAAAGTGTACTGAAAATAATTAATTATTAGTTAATGATGATTGTTTTTTGTCCTCAGGTGAGAGGTGCGCCTTAGCGCTCCATGGTATCCTTTTTAAGCCTCGGACGAAGGCTTTATGTTAGTTCTTGGTTTGATTTAAGTTTGATTTTTAGTATGTGTTTATTTAAAGATTATCGCAAAATTAGCAAGTTGTTTTTAACCTGCAAAATATTTTGAGGTGTTTTTTAGCAACTTTAGCCCGCTTTAAGTCTTTTTCTTGCGGAATTCTCAATTTTGAGTTAAAGTATGCTAATTATATTAAAAGTTTGTTGACGAGGCTATCATTTAAGCTTGTCGAATGTCTTTCTCCTACGCACGAAATATTGCCACAATATATTTCGGCGGCCGCAACGATCGGATCCAAGCAAGTTGAAACGCGGGTGCTCGACATACATATCACGCATGCGCCTGAAGTCGCCATGGGCTCGCAGTATGGCATTGGCATTGGCAAAATCAAATGTCAGCATGAACTTGAGCCACGCCACAGTATCGAGCAGACGTCGGCGTAAAAGTATCTTGCCGCGCACCGTATCGGGCAGATTCTTATGGAGCATAAGAAGATTATTGCGGAAGTTAAGATATGTCTTGCGTGGATTCTCGGCAGGCAAGGAACCACCACCGAGATGGTACACTACCGCTGTCGGCACAATGGCAATCTTCCAGCCGGCCAAGCGTATACGCCAGCAGAGGTCAATTTCTTCCATGTGGGCGAAGAATTCAGGGTCAAGGCCTCCGCAATCGATGTAAACTTGTCGTCGCACCATCAACGCTGCCCCCGTAGCCCAATGGATATCGGCAATCGAATCGTATTGCCCCGCGTCTTTCTCGCATGTATCGAATATGCGGCCTCGGCAATACGGATAGCCGTTGCAGTCGATATATCCACCCGCTGCCCCGGCATACTCAAAGCTTTCAGGATTATTGAAAGACAATAGTTTAGGCTGACATGCACCGACATCGGGCTGATTCTCCATAAAGTCAAAAAGCGCAATATCCCAACCGGGCGACGCTGCGGCATCGCTGTTGAGAAGTATGGTATATTTACATTCTATAGCCTTTACAGCCCTATTGTAGCCTTCGGCAAAACCGAAGTTTTTTTCGAGTCTGAGTATCTCTACCTGAGGAAATTCTCTTTCGAGTACTTCAATCGAATCATCATCACTGCCATTGTCGGCCACAACGATCCGGGATATCGAGCTGTCGGAATGTTCGACAACCGAAGGCAGAAAACGTCGGAGCAGGTCTCTGCCATTCCAATTTAATATTATGACAGCCAGCGGTTTCATTCCGTCGGCATTACTACCGGTATTTTCCATCTCTTATGAGTCCAGAGCCAAATTGCAGGGTTGCGCTCTATGGTGCGTTCCAACAAGGCGGCATAATTTTTAGTAAGCTCTCCATTAGGCTGTTGATGGCTTCCATCATCAAGCAAACGGCAAGTTATACGGTAATGGCCTCTGGAGAGTTTTTCCATATCCCAATAAATGACAGCCAAGCCCATCTTACGAGCGAGAGTCTCAGTGCCGCTGATAAAAGCTGTCGGCCTGTTGAGAAACATCGTCACTACTGTAGGGTCGTTGTGACTCGGTTTTTGATCACTCATAAAACCTGTCACTGTCAATATATCATCGCGCCTCAACTTTATCAAGTCCCGGAAAACCGAAGCTTTTGCAAATGAAAGAGATCCGAAACGAGAGCGTATGCGCAGCATGAGACTGTCGAAAGCATGGTTACGTAAAGGCCTGTATACCTGACAATAATCTACATTATCGCGATATCGTGTATGCAGCGTCACAGACGGTGCCCATTCCCAATTGCCGCAGTGAGAGAAGTAGACTGCAACACTTTTTCCCTGTGCGAGAAGGCTGTCGATAATCTCCACGCCTTCAAATTGCATTCGCTTTCTGATTGTTTTATCACTTATATGGAGCAATTTCACGGCCTCTACGAAGGTGTCGCAGAAGTTACGAAAAAACTTCTTGCGTATGCCTGCGCGTTCGCCTGCGGAGAGTCCGGGGAAGCATGCGGCGAGGTTTTCATCAACCACCTTTCTACGGTAGCCGACAAGGTAATATATAATCAGAAACGCAAGGTCAGAAAACAAATACAAAAACCCTAAAGGCATGAGTGCAAACGCCTTGCACAAGCAATAGAGCAATTTTTCGCTTATCTTGTCTTTCATGACTCTACAAGCGTAGCCTCAAAGGTTTCACCATCATCAAGCAAACGCTCCAATCTCATCTGCACCAAGCAATTGTCAAAAGCAGGGTCAACCTCTGCCTTTACTCTCAGATAATTATCGGTGAATCCGCCGAGGTATTTTCCCGAGTGAGGGTGTTCGAGCAAGACAGTGCGCACCGAGCCGGCAAAACGCTCTGCGAAAGCTTTGTGCTTCTCGGCACTCAAGGCTATCAGCTTCTCGGCACGACGATGTTTCTCTCCTTGCTCAACAGGATCGGCGAGGTCGAGCGCGCGTGTTCCGGGGCGTTCGGAATATGGGAATACATGCAGATGGCTGATATCCAAGCCCTCAACAAACGATTTGGATTCTTCAAAACGTTCGGCAGTCTCACCTCGGGCACCAACGATAATATCTACTCCGATAAAAGCGTCGGGCATTACCCTGCGTATCCGGTCGACTTTGCTTTCAAAAAGCGCAGTATCGTAGCGCCGGCGCATAAGGGCAAGCACTGCGTCGCTGCCACATTGAAGCGGTATATGAAAGTGTGGCATGAAACGCTTTGATTCGGCCACAAAATCTATAACACTATCGGTCAACAGATTAGGCTCGATAGATGAGATTCGGTAACGCTCTATGCCATCGACCTCGTCGAGAGCTCGGCAGAGGTCAAAGAAATTATCATCGCGCCCATGACCGAAATCGCCGATATTAACACCGGTGATAACAATCTCCTTTCCGCCCATTTCTGCGGCTTTATGAGCTTGACTTACAATATCTTCTATCCTACCGGAGCGTGAGCGGCCACGAGCCTTGGGGATAGTACAGTAAGTACACCAGTAGTCGCAACCATCCTGCACTTTCAGGAAAAAGCGTGTGCGGTCGCCCCGAGAGCACGAAGGCATAAATTCACGCAAGTCTTTTGCCTCGGCGAAACGCTGAGGGCGCTGTCCGGTCAGCCAAGCCTGCTCGGCAATCTCGGGTATATGCAATTTATCATTGACACCGACAACAGCCTTGACGCCCGGCTGAGCCGCCACCTCTTCAGGTTTCAGTTGGGCATAACAGCCGGTAACCACCACTGCCGCCGCCGGGTATTTGCGGTTAAGCGAACGGATAGTGCTGCGGCACTTGCGGTCAGCCTCGGCGGTGACGCTGCAAGAATTGATTACTATGATATCAGGGGCTGAGGAAGAGTCGGCCTTGACATGTCCGCGAGCGACAAATTGTTCGGCGACAGAGGCAGTCTCGGCAAAATTAAGCTTACAGCCAAAAGTGTGAAACATCACCTTCAGCGACGGACATACAGCTTCATCAATCATATCTTATACGAATTTATGATACCTGCTATAGCCTCCGCATCGGAGAGAGAAGTCGATTTTGACGTCGGCAGACTCACCACCTCGGCAGCAATACGCTCCGTTATCGGGAATTGCAACTTTGCATAGCGGCTATAGCAGGGCTGTTTGTAAGGGGGTACGGCATAATGGACATCACTACCGACACCGTTGGCAGTCAAATAATTACGGAAATGCTCGCGATCGGTGACTTTGACAACATACTGGTGCCAGACAGAGTTGTCGGGACTTTCAATCAATGGCTTGCCTATTAAATCATTGCAAATAAATTGATTGTAGACCGAAACGAGCTGCCGCCTGCGGGCAGCCTCGCAGTCAATACCGGCCAATTTCACCCTGAGGAAAGCGGCCTGGATAGGGTCGAGCCTGCAGTTGAAACCGGCATAGATGTTATGGTATCTTTTATCAGATCCATAGTTGGCAAGAGCACGAACGGCACCGGCGAGTTCGGCGTCGTTCGTGGTCACAGCACCGGCGTCGCCTATAGCTCCGATGTTCTTCGTAGGATAAAAACTGAAAGCCGCGGCATGGCCGAGAGCTCCGGTCTTTACTCCGGCGAAGTCGGCGCCGATAGCCTGAGCATTGTCTTCTATCAGTAGAAGATTATATTTATCTACAAGTCTGCGCATTGTCTCATCGTAGGCGGGTCGCCCATACAGGTGCACAGTCATGATAGCTTTTGTCTTGGATGTAATCGCTTGCTCAATCAGTGATGTATCGATATTGAGAGTACTGTAAGAGGCGTCGACGAAAACCGGAGTAAGACCGGCGTCGGTGATTGCAAGGACGGAGGCAATATATGTGTTTGCCGGCACGATAACCTCGTCGCCCGGCTCAAGACGTCCGATGAGGATATATGCTCTTAGGATGAGTCGCAATGCGTCGAGTCCGTTGCTCACGCCGATGGCATAGTCAGTGCCCGTATAAGCGGCAAGTTCTCGCTCGAAAGCCTCACACTCCTCACCTCCGACATATCTGCCGGAATCGATGACACGACACGCTGCAGCCTTCAGGGCTTCAGCGTCGTCGGCATTCACCTTACCGAGATCAAGGAATGGATAACGCAAGTCATTCATCGGCAGCCAGTTTGATAAAGTCGTCAAATTCACGGACGTAATCATCTTCAGAATATGGCGTAGAGGTGAGCACCATACACACCGACCCGGAGGCGAAATTATCAAGCGTGCGCCAGTAACCGGCCGGAATATACAGCCCCTCGAACGGACGGTTGAGAGTAAACGTCTGCCAAGCCGCTCCATCGAAGAGATTTACATTGAAACTGCCTGAGATAGCCACAAGGAGCTCCTTGCCCTCATGATGTGAATGTCCGCCACGTTGCTCTCCGGCCGGCACGTCGTAGGTCCAATAGACACGTTCTATCTTGAACGGCAAGTATTTATCGCCATTCTGAACAAAAGTGAGATTTCCCCGGGGGTCATAGATCCTCGGCAGACTAATCACACGTGCTTCCTCGAGAGCTTTCATGCTTCAGTCTTTATTTTCGGTTTCGGGAGCGGGGAGGTTGGCAATCTGATCGCGCGCGGTAGCGAGCATACGCTCGAATTTCTCACGTTTGATTGAGGCTGTACGGTGAGCCTGCAGCGCCTCGCTGAATCGGTAGCAGTCAACAATCTCATTGCGCAACTTCTTGTCCATCTTGACGTTCACTTTCCCCTTCGAGCCGATAAGGACAATCTTGTCGGCCGAGGGATGGTCAACAAGCCACTGCCCTACCCCAACAAGGTCTTCGGGATTGAAACTTGCCGACTCCGAGCCTTCAACCTTTACTATTCGCGAAGGAGATATGGCAGAAGAAGTCACAGCTTCGCTACCGGCACAGAACTCTATTGCATTGAGCCCGATGGCCCGACCTTGCACATTGGCGACAATATAGAAATACCCTTTATCTGACACACGTGCCTGAACCGTATTGGCCATCATCACCTTCTCCGACACACCGACAGGCAAATAGTATCCTTCAAGACCGACAGAACTGTCGACATGACGGAACGACGGCTTTATAGCGTCGAGATTGACCGTAGCCTGTGCGAGCGCCTGATCGCCTGCGGCGATACTGTCGATAGCCATTCCCTCCATAGCCTGAGCTCGTACACGCAGGGCAGCCTTACGGATATCGAACTGCTTGGGATAGCGGGCGTTGAGAGTATCGAGCACGGCAAGAGCGCCGGCATAATTATGAGCCGCTACGGCTGCCTCTCCCTCCTTGTAAAGGGCGGAAGCCGCTTCCTTGTCTTTATCGGCACATGAGGCGAGCAATACCGACGACAGCAGCACTGCTGATATGGATTTACTTATTGCGTTGAACATTTTTCACACCTTTGACAGTCTGTATTTTCTTGATAAGTTGATTCAGAACGGCAGTATCAGAGACTCCGACAGTGATGACACCGGCGAAAAGGCCGTCGTTCGAATCAATGGAAATTCCTCGCAAAGATACGGATTTTTCTTTATTTATTATAGAGGTGATGTTTGTGACGATACCGATATCGTCTTTTCCGACAACCCTAAGGGTAGCCGGGAACTCAGCACCGGCCCTACCGCTCCAGCGTGTGCGGATAATGCGGTAGCCGTATTTCTGCCTGATATGGGCGGCATTGGGACAATCGCAACGATGAATCTTTATCACACCCTCGGCTGAAATGAACCCGAATACATCATCGCCGTAAATAGGGTTGCAGCAGCGGGCAAGCTTATAGTTGATACCCTTGATATTGTCGCCGATGACAATCACATCGTTACCCGACTCGTCTTTAGCCTCTTCTTCGGGCGAAGTGGGCAATACATAATTGCTTGCCGATATACGCTCGGCTATATCTTCCGGACGGGTCGTGCGGCCGATAACCTCCATATACGTATCCGCCACATCATTGACATCAAGCTCGTCGCTGCCGATGGCGCTGAAAAAGGTAATGGCGTCCTTGTAGCCCATACGCGTAATGGTCTTCGACACCATAGCCTCGTCATAGTCGAGCTTACGGTTCTTGAACCTGCGCTGAAGGAGCTCTTTGCCAAACTCAGCCGATTTATTCTCATTCTCCTTAAGAACAGACCGGATTTTATTGCGCGCCTTTGTAGTGACTACGATATTGAGCCAGTCGCGGCTCGGCTCCTGCTGCGGAGATGTAAGAATCTCTACAGTATCGCCGCTCTCAAGCTTGTAGTTGAGCTTGCGGTTGCGGCCGTTTACCTTGCCTCCGACACATTGCACGCCAATGCGGGTATGGATATTGAAAGCGAAGTCAAGAAGAGTCGCTCCCTGCGGCAGCTTGTAGAGATCTCCGCGGGGCGTGAACACGAATACTTCATGAGAGTAGACATCCATCTTGAAGTTGCGCATAAGCTCCATCGGGCTATGCTGGCCGGCCTCGAGAATGTCGCGCACATTGTTCATCCACGCGTCGAGCGAACCCTCGCTCTTGATACCTTTGTATTTCCAGTGGGCAGCGAGGCCTTTCTCGGCAATGGTATCCATACGGCGAGTGCGTATCTGTACCTCCACCCAGCGCTCCTCGGGGCCATAGACGGTGATATGGAGCGACTCGTAGCCGTTGCTCTTCGGTATGCTGAGCCAGTCTTTGAGGCGCATTGGGTTGGGCCTATACATATCAGTTACGACACTGTAGGCCAGCCAGCACTCCGGTTTTTCACGCTCGAGCGGACAATCGATGATAATGCGTATTGCAAACAAGTCGTAGATATCCTCGACGGTATTGTGCTGCTTCTTCATCTTGTTCCATATCGAATAAATCGATTTGGTGCGTCCTTTGATGGAGAACTTCAGCCCCTCGGCCTCGAGTTTCTCCTTTACAGGCTTGATGAAGTCGGCGATATATGCGTCGCGCTTTGCCTTTGTCTGGTTTAGCTCGTGGGCTATGTGCGAATATACTTCACGATTGCTGTATTTTAGCGACATATCCTCAAGCTCCGACTTGATTGCATACAATCCGAGGCGGTGTGCGAGCGGAGCATAGAGGTAGTTTACCTCATTGGCGGTGTCGTGCACGAGCTTTTCCGACGGGTGATGATTGATTGCTCTCATCAGCCGCAGACGGTCGACTATCATGATGATGATCACACGGATGTCTTCGGCGAAGGTGAGCAGAAGTTTCCTGAAATTCTCACTCTCCACCGATGGGCTTCTGCTGTAAAGCGACCTTACCTTATCAAGACCCCGTACGAGTTTGGCTATATCGTCGCCCCAGCGCTTGGAGAGTGCCGAATCGTCAGCCTGCTGTTCTGTAGAGATAGCCGACAGTATGATTGCCAGACACATGTTGCGGTCGGCGCCAAGCGAAGAGCACACACACAAGGCAGTATCGAGAGCTGCCACAAGAGGATGGAAACCAAATCTGTCGCGCCGGATATCGCCGGCGGCAGCATGGCGGCCTATCGCCTCCTTGACTCCCTCGATATCAGATTTATCGAGATTGCCATCGAAAGCCGCTACAATGCCACGGTAGGCCGTGAGAGCAGAATCAAGTTCGTCTGTTTTGAGATAGTATTGTTCCATTTAACCCAGAAAAGCTATGTGTATGTCCCCTTTGCCGGGGAGAAGATTCAACGACGATGGTTCACCTTCGGAAGGGTGAACTTAAAGCAGAGACCGCCTGTAGGGCGGTTGCACACCTCGATTGTGCCGCCGTGCGCAATGACCGTATTCTGCACGATGGGAAGGCCGAGACCTGTACCGCCGGCTTTGCGGGTGCGGCCGGAGTCGATACGGTAGAAGCGGTCGAAGAGATGAGGTATATGTTCCTCACCGACACCTACACCATTGTCGCGGAACTCGAAGTGATAGAACTTAGCGTCCTCACCTGTAAGGACAAGCTCACACTCAGTGCCTTTTGAATAGGCACCGGCGTTCTTGGCTAGATTGAGAATCATGCCCGACAGAAGATTGTAGTTACCCATAATCTTGCAGTCGAGAGGAATCTCATAGTTGAAGACCATCTTGCCAAGTATACCCGACTCTTCAAGATCGCTGCCCAACGTATAGGCGATGTCGTGAAAATCGAGTTCTTCGGTAGTTATCAGTTCTCCTCCCTCTTCGAGGCGAGTGATGGCCGATACGTCGGCAATGAGATTTACAAGACGGTCGACATGCTCTGAAGCCTTGCGGAGGAAGTGTGTGCGCGAAGCCTCATCCATATCGGGATTTTCAAGTATAGTGTCGATATATCCCTTTATCACTCCGATAGGCGTGCGCAGCTCATGATTGATATTATTGGTGAGCTGACGTTTTGAGCGGGCTTTCTCCTCGATGGCATGCAGAGCTACGGCGTGCTCCTTTTTCTGACGCTGCATAGCCTGCGAGCGCTGATTATACATATTCATGATCTGGCGGGAGATATCTCCGAGCTCATCATGAGGAAATTCCATGGCGGGCATGAAATTGGGGTCGGTAGAGGCGCGTTCGGCTATCTTGCGGAGGTTGGTGATATTCCGGCCGAAATAACGGGTCGAGAAATACGCAAGAATGGTTGCCGCGACAGCCACCGCGAGCATTATCCAGAAAAGTCTGATCGAGGGGAGCGAGGCATTGGTAATATCGTCATCGAAAGGGAGCACTGTATATACAGATACTCGGCCGTCCTCACTCTTCTTTACGCTGTAATAGAAATTTTTGCCTGCGTCGGGGCTGTCGGTCGGTTCGGGTTCTGAGCCGGGAGTCTTTGTCACGCCCTGCTCAAGAGCGAGTTCCGAGTCGGTAAGAGCTATCGGTTCGCCATAGCAACGCGACATGCGGCCGTCTTTGTAGACAGATATACGTATTCTGTCGTAGAGCGGATTTTCCTTATAATATTTTACAGCGAAGTCCATAAACGGGATGGGGTCGATATCCGTCTCGTTTGCCTGCACAATGCGCGACGACACGAGCGACAATTGCTCGCTGAGCTGAGCCTTACGGTATTCGCGCTCGTTGTAAAATTGCCAGAATGTCATACCCGCGATAATGATCCATAAGGCCGCTACCAAAGGTATGAACAATTGCCACTGATAACTAATTCTTTTCTTTAAAACCATAACCGAAACCTTGGCGTGTAACGATATACTTATCGTAATTGCCTAATTTTTTACGAAGACGGGTGATATTGGTGTCGATGGTGCGTCCCGTAACAACTACGTCGTCGCCCCAGACATTTTTAATCAGCTCCTCTCGCGAATATATGCGGTTGCGGTAAGTAAGGAAAAACAGAAGGATATCAAATTCAGTGCGGGTGAGCGTAACGAGTTCGTTATCAATATAAACTTCTTTATCGTTACGGTCGATTCTGAGTCCTTTGAAAGTTACGTCAGACTCATATATCGACTGCTGGGCCTCGATATCGGCTGCCGAGCGCTGCTGTTGCTGGCCTGTGCGGCGCAAGATAGCTCTCACACGTGCGAGCACCTCGCCGATAACGAATGGCTTTGTCACATAATCGTCGGCTCCTATATTGAGTCCTTTCACTACATAGTCTTCATCAGAAAGCGCTGAGCAGAAGAGAATAGGTTTTTCTTCCGTAGCAGTGACATTACGCAGTCTTTTGGCAAAATCAAATCCTGAAAGACCGCCCATCATGATATCCACCATGAAAAGAGAATAATCTTCAAGATCCATGTCAAGGGCTTCCTCGGCGCTATATGCACAGTCTACCTCATAGCCTTCTTTCTCAAGATTAAACTTGAGGATTTCACACACCGATTCTTCGTCATCGATGACTAATATCTTAGTTCTCATAATATTACACACTTACTTTTCGCTACCGAAAGAAATCATCGGCAACGGTATCTATAATTCGGCTCTAAATTAATAAAATTTAGCGAGGTATGAGGGTTAAATTTTGTTAAAGCTGCAAATTATTGAGGGTATTTGCGCACGTAAGCCTATTAATTATGCACAATCCATACCCGTACCTACAATCAAATCCGCCACAGCCTGATTTCAGGCGAGGCGGTAAAAGCCGGCGGGCAGGGGGCTTGTGAAGTTCATGTCGCGGCGGGTTACCGGGTGCACGAACCGCAGAGTCTGCGCATGAAGACAAAGACGGTGGATGGGAGATGATTTAGCTCCGTAGCGGCGGTCGCCGACAATGGGATGACCGGAGTCTTTCATGTGGACACGAATCTGATTTTTGCGGCCGGTAGCGAGGCTAAGTTCTACCATCGAGTATGGAGCACGGGTCTTGATTGTGCGGTAATATGTAACCGCCAGCTGTCCTTCTTGGGGATTCGTGGTTGAATACACCTCATGGGCGCTGTTCTCGGCGAGGTAACTGCGGATTTCTCCTTCTTCGGGTTCAAGATTACCCTCTACGACAGCTACATAGCGGCGTTCGAGCACCATGTTGTTCCAATTATGCTGCATGGTTTCCTTTGCCTTGATGTTCTTGGCAAACATCATCAATCCTGATGTATCGCGGTCGAGGCGGTGGATGATGAAGAGCTTGTTGCGCGGATCCTTACGCTTTAGATACTCGCGGAGAATGGAATATGCCGTGCCCTCCTTGATTTTATCTGTGCCCATCGAAAGCAGGCCGTAGCCTTTGTTGACAACGATGATATCGTCGTCTTCATATACGATTTTGAGTCGCGGATTGGAGAACGTCTGGAACTCGCGGGTCGTATTGACCTTTACCTCGTCGCCGGCATTGAGCTCGAAATCAAACTGAGTGACAACATTCTGCCCTACCATAACCTGACGGTGCTTAAGGAAATCTTTGACAGTTGTACGCTTACGGTCGGGCATGACGGCAAAGAGGAAGTCGAGAAGCTTGTGTGGAAGATTCTCGTATACAGTATATGACTCGATATTGTCGGGTCGGAAAACGCCGGGCTGAGTGCCGGGTTTGGCAGCGAGTGGTTTCTTTGCCATATTATTTTTTCTTAGCAGCTGCACGTTTGGGCTTTGCGGGAGTCTCGTCGGCCTCGGCGATTATCTTTTTCACATCGTCGAATGACAGTGCTTCCGGATTTTTGAGACCACGCGGCAGCTTGTAGTTCTTTTTCTTATATTTGATATACGGTCCGAAGCGCCCGTTGAGCATAACGATCTCCGGGTCTTCATCGTAAGTACGGAGAGTCTTCTTATCGTCGGCCTCGCGCTTGGCTACAATCAGGTCTATCGCCTGCTCAAGAGTCAGCTCTGCCGGAGCGATATCCTTGGGGATAGACACAAATTTACCCTGATGACGCACGTATGGGCCGAAGCGTCCGATAGCCACCTGCACGTCGGCGTCTTCGAAAGAGCCGAGCGAGCGCGGGAACTCGAAAAGTTTGAGAGCCTCTTCGAGAGTTATATCATTGATTGACTGACCTTTCAGGAGTGACGCAAACTGAGGTTTCTCGTCGCTGTCGGCGCTTCCCACCTGCACAACAGGGCCAAAGCGGCCGATCTTGACACTTACGGGCTTGCCCGTAGCAGGGTCATTGCCAAGAAGGCGCTCTCCGAATTTGAGCCCTTGCTTGATTGTCATCGCATTATCCACAGCGGGGTGGAAATAGGCGTAGAAAGTAGAGATTTCATCATTCCACGGCAGTTTGCCCTGAGCAATCTCATCGAATTTCTCCTCGATATTGGCAGTGAAATTATAATCGAGCACATCGGGGAAATATTCCGTTAGGAAATCGTTGACAATCATGCCGGTATCGGTAGGCACAAGACGACCTTTATCTGAGCCGGCAAGCATGGAGCGGGTCTCTGAAGAAATTTTACCTGCAGCGAGAGTAATGGTGTTATAGTCTCTGGGCTTGCCCTCGTTCTCTCCGCGCTCTACATATCCGCGCTGCTGTATGGTTGAAATAGTAGGGGCGTAGGTCGACGGGCGGCCGATACCGAGCTCTTCCATTTTCTTTACCAGAGAAGCCTCGGTGTAGCGCGGAGGCTGCATTGTGAAGCGCTCGGTGGCCTCTACGGTGAGGTAATTCATCTTCATACCTGTAGAGAGTCCGGCATTCGGGTTTGGCTGCTCCTGAGCTTCATCATCATCCGAGCTTTCAGCATATACACGCAGGAAGCCATCGAAAACGACAATCTCGTCGGTAGCCGTAAACGGATAGCGCACACCGTCGGCGATGATATCTACAGTGGTTTTCTGAATCTTGGCGTCGGCCATCTGCGAGGCAATGGCACGGCGGCGGATAAGTGTATATAGTTTCTGCTCCTGCGGCGTGGCGTCGTCAAGAGTTTCTGTGGCTGCGTAGGTAGGGCGGATAGCCTCGTGTGCTTCCTGCGCACCTTTTGATGAGGTGTGGTAGCTGCGCACCTGAAGATATTCTTTTCCGAGCTTGTCTTCAATCAGGCGGCTCATGGCTGCTACAGCTTCTGCCGAAAGATTCACAGAGTCGGTACGCATGTAGGTGATATGACCGTTCTCATAGAGCTTCTGAGCTACGGACATAGTGAGCGAAACGGGGAAACCGAGCTTGCGCGAAGCCTCCTGCTGGAGAGTGGAAGTGGTAAACGGAGGAGCCGGAGACTTCGATATGGGGTGAACATCAATATCACCTACCTTGAAAGCGGCATCTTTGCAGGCGTTGAGAAACACGAGGGCGTCGGCCTCCGACTCGAGGCGCTGCGACAGCTCTGCCCTTACGGCATGAGCTTCATCGCCTTCGGGTACGAATACGGCTGTGATACGGTAATAAGGTTCTGATTTGAATGCGCGAATTTCATTCTCACGCTCTACAATCAGCCTCACGGCCACCGACTGCACTCGGCCGGCAGAAAGCGTAGGTTTCAAGCGCTTCCAAAGCACCGGCGAGAGTTCGAAACCGACAATGCGGTCAAGCACGCGGCGAGCCTGCTGGGCGTCGACACGGGCGAGATCGATAGTACGTGGATTGTCGATTGCGTGGAGTATGGCGTTTTTGGTTATTTCGTGGAATACGATACGGCGTGTATTCTCAGGTTTAAGGCCAAGCACTTCGAAGAGATGCCAAGCGATAGCTTCTCCCTCGCGGTCTTCATCGGAAGCAAGCCAAACGGTGTCGGCCTTTGCTGCGGCACGCTTTAATTCGGCAACGAGCTGGGTCTTATCCTCGGGAATCTCATAAATAGGGCTGAAGCCATTATCGATATCAATACTGAAGTTTTTCTTTTTAAGATCGCGGATGTGACCGTAGCTTGACATTACACGAAAGTCGGGACCAAGAAATTTTTCAATTGTCTTGGCTTTTGCTGGAGACTCGACTATAACAAGATTTTTTGGCGTGCTCATTATGTTAGTTTTTCCGTTTCAGTCGGCAAAATTAGTGAAAATTCACCTTATATATAGAAAATCCGACTAAAAAAATAACAAAGTTGAAGATTTAATGGTTGCGTAACAATATCAAAAACATACAGATGTAGCGTAAAAAATCAATCGAGAGCGCCATCTGCAGGGGCACATTCGGCCAACATTTCATCATACTCGGCCCAATCCGGGTCGTTTTCTGCGTAAATCTGAAGAGGCAGAAGAGGAAGTTCGGCGAGGGCACGGTTGAGGAAACCGCCGAAAGCGTCGGTTGAGAATGTATAGAATACCCAGTTGCGCTCTCCGGCTCCGGTGTAGATTCCTGTCATTATCGCGGTTGTCTTACCTTTGAGTTCTGCCTGCATTGCCTCGGTGGCACGGTCGAGAAGTTCTGAAGTAGCTTCATCGGGGAAGCCGAGCGGCCCGGCAGGAGTATAAGGCATGGTGACTTCGACACGGATATTGTTCCGCTCGCGCGAACGGAATTTATCTACATCGAGGCGTCCGGTAACTATGATGGTATGTCCGTTGCCATCGTCGGCGGGAGTTGTAAACCAGTCGTTCATGATATTAAAAGAAAGCATGGCCGGAGTATAAGCCGGGTTATGTGGCGCGTGCGCTATCCGAGGTCGGAGCCACAACACGTCGTCCGTCATTTATCTGGCATTGCTGCCGTAAGCAGTCTACCCCCCGGCAATGGACGAGCAGCCCTTAGATGCCGGTATACTTGACCTTGCAACCCATAATGTGTGCGGCACGCCATGTCGCCGTGGCGCCCGGTGAGCTCTTACCTCGCCTTTTCACCCTTACCTCCCGTGGGGAGGCGGTAATTTTCTGTCACACTGATCTACCGTTACCGATAGCTTACCGTTAGTAAGTATGGTGCTCTATGTTGCCCGGACTTTCCTCTCGCCCCTTACGAAAAGACGAGCGACGGACCCTCCGGCCATGCTTATATGTTTGTTTAAAGTTTCGTTACCGAAACTTCAGTTAATTTATTCTATATTATACTACGCCGGGGTAGCAGCGGAGGATACCGCGGGTAGAGTTGCGCACGAAATCAAGGATGAGATCGCGCTCAGGGCATTGGGGCACTTCTCTCTCCACTACTGCCACAGCGTCGGTGATAGTGTGGCCGCTGTTGTAGAGAATACGGTATACCTCTTGGATAAGCTCGATTTTCTCTGACGAGAAGCCACGGCGACGCAGGCCTACGGTGTTGACACCGGTGTAGCTGATGGGCTCACGGGCAGCCTTGATGAATGGCGGGATGTCTTTGTTGACGAGTGCCCCGCCCTGCATCATAATATAAGAGCCGATATGGCAGAACTGATGTACGAGGCTACCGCCGCCTATGATTGCGCAGTCGTCCACAACGACTTCACCGGCAAGCTGTGTGGCGTTGCTGATGATTACGTTGTTACCTACGATACAGTCATGTGCGACATGGCTGTAAGCCATTATGAGACAGTTCGAACCGACTACCGTACGGCCTTTGGCTGCTGTGCCACGGTTGACGGTGACACATTCGCGCAGCACGGTATTGTCGCCGATTACAGCTGTCGTCTCCTCGCCGCGGAATTTGAGATCCTGCGGTATGGCGCTGATCACGGCTCCGGGGAAAATCGTCACGCCCGAACCGATACGCGCACCCTCGAGAATGGTGACATTGCTGCCGATACGTGTACCGGGACCGATCTCGACATTGCGGTCGATTGTAGTGAAGGGCCCGATCACGACATCGTCGGCAATCTTAGCTTCGGGATTGATACTTGCTAATGGTTGATGCATGAGTATGAATTACTTGTTTTTTACAATCTGAGCCATAAATTCGCACTCGCATACCACTTTCTCGCCTACAAAGGTACGGCCTTTCATCACAGCCATGCCACGACGCATGGGGGTGAGGAACGACACGTGGAATATGAGTGTATCACCGGGAACGACTTTCTGACGGAACTTCACATTGTCAATCTTCATGAAGTATGTAGAGTAACGTTCGGGCTCGTCGACTGTACTGAGGACGAGTAGACCGCCGGTCTGAGCCATGGCCTCGACGAGGAGCACGCCGGGCATGACGGGTTCCTGCGGGAAGTGGCCGGTAAAGAAAGGCTCATTGGTGGTGACATTCTTCACGCCCACGATGTAATTGTCGGTCTTGTCGATCACTTTGTCTACCAAGAGCATGGGATAGCGGTGCGGAAGGTGATGACGGATGGCGTTGTTATCCATCAGAGGCTCGAGGTTGGGGTTGTAGTAGGGAGCCTGCACATCCTGTCGCTTGATATCCTGACGGAGGGTCTTGGCGAGCTGGGTATTGATTGTATGGCCGGGTTTCGTGGCGATAATGCGGCCTTTGAGAGGACGTCCGATAAGGGCGATGTCGCCGATGAGATCCATGAGCTTATGGCGTGCGGGCTCGTTGGCGGCATGGAGAGGTATGGTGTTGAGGAAGCCGAAGTCGTTGGCGTCGTGATGAGGTGCGCCGATGATGTCGGCGAGGTGGTCAAGTTCTTCCTGTGTCTTGGGATTCTCGTAGATAACGATAGCGTTGTCAAGGTCACCGCCTTTGATGAGTCCTGCCTGCAGGAGAGGCTCTATCTCGCGGACAAAAACGAATGTACGTGCCCAAGCGATGTCGGCGCCGAAGTCGGCGATATGGTCAAGTGTGGCATACTGGTTGGCAAGCACAGCGCTGTCGAAATTGATTTTGACATCGGCGCTGAATTCTTCGTCGGGAAGGAGCATGAGCTTGGAACCGGTCTCTGCGTCGACAACCTCGACTTTATGCTTCACATAATAGAAGTCTTTATCAGCAATCTGCTCTTTGATACCAACCTGCTGAATGGCGTCGAAGAAAGGCTTTGCACTACCGTCGAGGATAGGAATCTCAGGGCCGTCGACTTTGATGAGACAGTTGTCGATACCGCAGGCATAGAGAGCCGCCATTGCATGCTCGATGGTGCTTACTGTAGCCTCGCCTTTGCCGATGACGGTGCCACGGTGTGTGGCGACAACATTTTCTGCAACGGCATCAATTATGGGTTGACCGTCAAGGTCGATACGCTGGATTTTGTATCCGTGATTATCGGGAGCCGGGCAGAAAGTAGCCACCAACCGGGCTCCTGTGTGAAGGCCTTTGCCCTCGAGGGTAAACTCTCCTTGGAGTGTTGTTTGCTTCATTATATGTTGTTTTTTATTTTTGCTGAAGAAGTTTTTCGATAGAATCGACGCGTTTGAGCAGCTCGGGCAGGCGACGCATGCTTGCGGCTATGCGCGCATATTCTCGTGCGGGAACGGCAGGCGAGCCCATAATGCGGCTGTCGGCAGGGACATTGTTGGGGATACCTGACTGTGCGCCAATACCCGTGCGGTCGCCGACCGATATATGACCGGCAATGCCAACCTGACCGCCAAACTGGCAGTTGGCTCCGATTTTTGTAGAGCCCGCGATACCTACCTGTGAGGCCATGACGGTGTCGTGGCCGATTTCTACGTTATGCGCAACCTGAATGAGGTTGTCAAGCTTGACGCCATGGTGGATATGGGTAGAGCCCATTGTGGAGCGGTCGATGGTGGTATTCGCACCGATCTCTACATCATCTTCCACAACAACAATTCCTATCTGCTCGATTTTGTGATATACACCGGCAGCGTCAGGGGCGAATCCGAATCCGTCGGAACCGATGACAGCTCCGGCATGGATTATGCAGCGATTGCCTATCTTGCAGTTGTAATATATCTTGGCTCCGGGGTAGATGATGGTATCATCGCCGATAACCACGCCGTCGCCGATATAAGCCTGCGGATAAATCTTTACGCCTTTGCCGATAACAGCCCCTTTGCCGATATAAGCGAAGGCTCCGATGTAGCAATCATCAGGGATAACGACACCGTCGGCTATATGGCAAGGCTGCTCTACGCCGGCGGGATTTGGCTGTATGAACTTCGCCGCAAGGCCAAGAAGCCCAGAAAGAGCCACGTAGGGATCGTCAACGCGGATAAGGGTAGCGTTGACGGGTGCCTCAGCAACAAAATCGCGACGCACGAGCACCACCGAGGCTCCGGTAGTATATATATGATTAGTATACTTCGGGTTGGCTAAAAATGAGATTGTACCCGGGGTGGCCTCTTCGATTTTGGCAAAGTTGCTTACAAGCACGTCGCCGCGACCTTCGAGCTCCCCGCCTAAATGATTGGCTATTATTTCGGCTGTCAGCTGCATGATTTCATTTGTCAGATGGGGGGACGGGACGTCCGCCAAGTTTCAAGGTGCAAAATTCGTAAAAATTTTCGATATACACCATATTATTAAGCAAAAAAGAATATCTTTGCGCCGTGGATACGGAAAGACAGTCCTTTAAAGCCAACAAATTGGAAGAATTGGCGCAAACAATAGAGCACTGTCGCTTGTTTTTATCTCATGGAAATTAAAGACAGCATATTACAGACTATAGGAATGACACCGATGGTGCGGCTCAGCCGTATCAACGATGTCGAGGGCGTGAATATATTCGCCAAACTCGAGGGTTTCAACCCTACGGGGAGTATCAAAGACCGTATTGCACTAAAGATGATAGAGGATGCCGAGGCGTCGGGGCGCCTGCGCCCGGGCATGACGATAATCGAACCGACCTCGGGCAACACCGGTATAGGCCTGGCCATGCTTGGCGTGGTGAAGGGCTATGATGTCGAGATAGTGATGTCGGAGGGCGTCTCGGCCGAGCGCCGTGTGATTATCCGCAGCTACGGAGCCAAGGTCACACTCACCCCCGCCGACGAAGGGACTGACGGCGCCATACGTCTGGCCCACAAGCTTGTAGAGGAAAATCCGGGCAAGTATTTCATGCCCGACCAATTCGGCAATGCCTCCAATTATCAGGCGCACTATGAGAACACGGCACTTGAGATATGGTCGCAGACCGGCGGAAAGATTGATTATCTTGTATGCGCCTTGGGCACATCGGGCACCATCATGGGCATATCGCGCTTTCTCAAGGCTCTCAAGCCGGAGATTAAGATAGTGTGCGCCCACCCTGTGCGCGGGCATTATATACAGGGTCTTAAAAATATGGACGAAGCTATCGTACCGGAGATCTATGACCCGTCGAAAATCGACATCCAGCAGATGGTATCGAGCGAGGAGGCTATCGAGATGGCGCGCCGTCTGATACGCACCGAGGGAATCTTTGCCGGCATGAGCTCCGGCGCTGCTATGCTCGCGGCGCTGCGGACAGCAGAGTCGGCACCGGCAGGATCGAATATCGTGGTTGTATTCCCTGACAGAGCCGAGAAGTATCTGTCGACTATAATGTTTGACCCCTACAAGAATATCAAATGACCGAATTACGACACGAGACCTTATGCCGATATATCGAGCCGCTTCGCGAGGGCGGGTCGCTGCCGGCTCTCGCCGAGGCCGACGACGGCTTCAAATATGCGGTGAAATTCCGCGGAGGAGGCCATGGGTCGAAGGCTCTCATTGCCGAATATCTCGGTGGAGAGATAGCCCGCCGTGCCGGCTTGCGGGTGCCCGAGCTTGTTTTTCTTGACCTTGACGAAGACTTCGGGCGCACTGAGCCCGACGAGGAGATACAGGATTTACTTCAGGCGTCGACAGGTCTCAATCTCGGCTTGCATTTTCTGAGCGGCGCTCTCGCTTGGGACGTAACCGTCAACAAACCTGATGAGCTTGAAGCCTCCAAGATTGTATGGTTAGACGCTTTTATAATAAATGTAGACCGCACGGTGCGCAACACCAACATGCTGCGCTGGCACGGCGAGCTCTGGCTCATCGACCATGGTGCGTCGCTCTATTTTCATCATTCTTGGAAAGGATGGGAAGAGGCGGCTCTATCGCCCTTCGCATATATCAAAGAACATGCGCTGCTGCCCTACGCTACCCGCCTCGAAGAGGTTGACTCTAAAATGCACGAACTGATAACACCTGAATTTATCGCAGAGCTGACCGACAGCATACCTGACGAGTGGCTCACACAGTCAATGCCGGAAATCAGCCCCGACGAACAGCGACGTGTCTACCGCGAATTCCTTACCCGCAGGCTTGCCAACTCAAAAATATTCACCGACCATGCAATCACAGCCCGAAAAACACTTATATGAATATGCGGTAATCCGCTATGTGCCTGTTATCGAGCGCGGCGAGCAGATAAACGTAGGGCTCGTGATGATGTGCAAGCGCAAGAAGTGGTTGCGTGCGCGCGTATGCATTGAAAAGGAGCGTATACTTGCACTGTTTCCAAGTGCTGACGTAGATGCTTTAAGCGGACAGCTCGATTCGTTCGGCAAGATTGCCGCGGGCGACCCGAGCCCCATCGGAAGCCTCGAAGCTCACGAACGATTCAGATGGCTAACAGCCGTCAGAAGCGCATGTATCTGCACTTCGCGCCCTCATCCGGGCAAATGTGAAGACCTTGAAAAGACATTCGACAGGCTGTTCGCCGAGCTTGTCAGTTTTTGATTTTAACGAGGAAATCCATCACTTTCTTGCGGAGGCCGAATATCGTGACTGTGTCGCCCGCGGCTGCTGTTACATCTGAAATATCCTTTATCAACCGCAATGCAGGCCGTTTTATGCCGAGAATATTTACCGACTCCTCCGGGCGGCTCACTGCTATAAGCTGCAGGCCATAGTTGCGGGAGATTTTGTCGGACAGTTCTTTATATTCGAGGCCGAAAAGATAGTCGGGCACATCGAAATTCACCACTACATTATCATCGTCGACGCGCAGACTCACCACGTGCGACCCCAATTCAAGCTCATGAGTGAGGTCGGCAGCCGCGCGTTGCTCAGGCGTAAGAATACGGTCGATCTCAAAGCTGCTCAGAATAGCCTCATGGAGAGTGTCGATTGCGCGGGCATAGATATGCTTGACCCCGGCTTTTTTAAGCAGGGCTACTGTCTTTATACTTGCGCCAAAGTTCTCACCTATGGCTACAATGACAAGATCGACATTGAGCAGCGGCAGCACGGCGAGCTGGTTCTCATCGGTTGAGTCGATAAGATAAACGGTGGAAATGAAGTTTTTCAACGATTCCACATTGGAGCGACAGATATCAGCGCCGATCACATCGTGCCCCATCTCGGTGAGGTCGCGCGCGAGATTCTCTCCATATATTCCGAGCCCTATAATCAGGAATTTCATAACATTATGTTTATCAATTTATAATAATATCATCGGCAGGCAGCATGTCGGATTGATCGGGACGGTTGCCAATCACTCCGCACAGCACAGATATAATGCCTACCCTGCCGAGGAACATCGCCGTGGCGATTGCTATTTTCGAAAGGTCCGACAATTGGTCGGTTATGCCAAGCGACATGCCCACCGTAGTGACAGCCGAGAAACATTCAAACATCACCGCTTTCATCGGCAGCTCCGGCTGAAGCAGCATAACCGCGCCCGAGTATGCCACTATCGCAAGGATAGAGAAACATATCACTGCATTTGCCCGGCGGATAGATGTGAGCGCTATCGACCGTCCGAAAGCCGACACTCCTTTCTGTCCCCACACGATGGAGCGCAGATTGAGCAGCATGGCGGCGAAAGCGTTGATTTTTATACCTCCGCCCATTGATTGGGAGGCACAGCCTATCCACATAAGCAGCATGGCCATAAGGAATGTTATGCCGAGCCAATCGTGCGGGCCGAATGTGGCGAAGCCTGCAGTGCGCACTGTAGCAGAGCAGAATACCGACTGGACGAGTCGCTTGCCCATTGGCAGGCCCTCCATGGAATTATTGTATTCAAACAGATAGAACCCCACAGCACCGCCAAGGAAAAGCACTGCCGTGAAGATGAGTACGAGCTTGGTATTGAGGTCGTAGACATGTACCCGATACGAATACCTGCGGCCGGTAATCCATGCCTTGAAACGATGGAAATATTCAACTGCGGCATCTTTGAAGTTGACAAGATTAGGAAAGCCTATACCTCCGGCGATAATCAATATGGTTACAACGATATAGAACATCTGATTGCCGTTGTAGAGCCGCGGGTCGGCAAAACCGTCGGGAAGAGTGCAGAAACCGCCATTGCAGAAGGCCGACAGGGAGTGAAAGGCCGCGAAAGCTATCTTGTGGTTGATGTCGGGGCAAAGGTCGTCAGGGATAGTAAAATATATCGCGATCGCCCCCATGCACTCCACGCACAGCGTGAATCCCAATATATAAAGTATCACCGGCATAAGGGCACTCATACTTTTGGAGTAGATGAAGTCGCGCATGAGCAACTGATTGTAAATCGACGCCTTACCGCTGAAAAAGAGGGCGAAGAAGCTTGTGAATGTCAACACACCCAAGGCTCCTATCTGCATGAGTATGGCGATGACGAGCCAACCAAGAGGTGTGAATGTGGCTGCGGCGTCGACGGTGGATAATCCTGTCATGCTCACCGCGCTCGAAGCCATAAAGAGAGCGTCGATGTAGCGCAGCGGCACCGTAGTACATCGTGGCAGCATGAGGACAAACGAGCCTATGAGGATGAAAAACAGAAAGCTGACCGACAATATCAGTGACGGGTTTGTGCGCCGCCCCAACAGCTGCATTGTACCGTAGCAGAACTCGGCTATGGAGTATATCGTCAGACAGGTGAATAAAAATCCTGTGCTATGAAAAAAATGTATCAGCTGATGATGAGTGCCGTCGCAGTGTGGGAAGAATATCGGTATGAGCGTAAGCAGAATAAGAATATCTGCAAATCGCCTGATAAACAAGCTCTCGCGAAACATGCGGCGCAACCTGAATATGAGATTATAAAGCACCGCGGCGATAAAGACTGCCTGTACTGAATGGAGCACGTGCAGCAGCAAATGCCGGTCAACACTGCCGCTGTCGTAGCCTACATATACAAGCATTGAAGTGAGAGCGATAATAGAGGCAATGAAAACCAAGAGGTCGAATATGCGCGCTATACGCTCGACGGCACTGTCGTAGCGCCGCCTCAACCTTGTGACACGCCCGCGCAGACGCGACGCATGCAACAAGAACTTCTGCCGATGTCTGAATCCCTCAAGCATAATATCATAACACCAATATGACTATTAATGTTGAAAAAGCAAACAACGGGGTTGTTTTTAATAGATATTTCGCTATCTTTGCAGGTGAAACCAGCCTCTAACAGTCATGTTTATCACCTCCACAACAACCCATACTTGTATTTCTTGTAAAAACTGCGACAATGAACACATCAATAGTGACAGAACGTGATTTCACCCAGTTTTTTTGACCAAGCATGAGATTCGCCATTCTAATTGTATCCTTTTTCGCAGCACTTTGCTGTTATGCAAGCTCCAAAACATCACAACTTTTTGGCGGTCATTACATATTACTAAATATAACTTGGCAGAGTGAGAATCAATATCCTGTTATATTTGAATGTGCAGTGGAAGCTGATTCCGTAGCAATCGATAATACTGATTTCGACTCTTTTGCACAAAATATATTAAAGTCTAACCCATACATTCCTTCCATGGGATATGCCATTTCAGAAGCTTATAAAATAGTGTTCGGAAACAGCAGACAAACATATCGCGACTGGGAAAATTTCATGTTAGAATACAATGAAAAATTCAGGGAATTAACCGATTCACAACAAATTCAATTACAAGACGGGAGCTATATCAAAATAAAATATATCAGCCTTACAGGAATTTTCTTGTATGCCGACAAAGACTCATTCTACGAAAAGACAGTTTCGTCTTTGGGAATAGATAATCCTGAATGGGTCAGCAGTATAATAGTACCTATAAGCATGGTCAATTACCAAAAGGCAGAGAATTTCAAGATAACAATAAAAAGATAGTTCTATGGCATAAATATCCCATCATAGCAGTATCTTCTCTCTAAACATTTTTGCAACCGCTGTAAAGTCATTGTACTTATGATAAAAAACTCAAGAATTATATATCTAAGTCTTATAGTCTGCAATATACTCGCGCTTGCCGATGTAGGAGTATTCTTTTGGATGGTTACTCATGGATATAAGGCGGGCCTGAGTCATCGGTTGATAATGATGGCGCTTTGGATTGGATCTATCATATTATTTATATATAATATCCGACTCTGCATAAAAAAAGGCTATGACAAGTTGCTTGCATTTCTCTTGCCGTTCCATTTGTTCGGCAACCCCATAATCTCCATACTACTCCTAAAGAAGACGTCGCACAAAGACAACAAAACTGCGCTACGTAAGAAACAAGTCAAGGAAGATAGCAAGACGATTGCCACTCTCACCTTAAAGCTCTATAAAGCCGGTTGTCTGATAACAGTTATCTTCGATATTTACCTGACAGCAGGTACGATAATCGAAATTTTGCACGTGTGGCCCTTCGGAGGTTTTGTGCAAATATGGATTCTAGCCCCATTGATAGTCGTGGCATACATAACACTATCCATAACTATGAATATCAGCAGAATACACGATGAGCCAAAGTATGGAGTATTCCTTCTTTACTTAAATTTCTTCTACCTCCCATTCTATAGCCGGAAGGTAATCAGAAACGGCTGGATTGGCCAGAAAGGTAATAATGAAACAATATAGAGAAGCCTCTTTGCCCACTCCTTTCTTCTCCAGCAGCTCCGACAACGGCGCCTCCGAAGAGAGCGATAATATTGAATTGCGGAAATTTACGCGATTAATTTTGCTATTTATTTAAAAAACCTTATTTTTGTGGGCTGAAAGGTGTATGCTGCCGCATCGCCCTTAGATCAATACTATTGAATAAAATATCATATATCGATATATCAAATATTTATGGCAGAAAATAAAGAAAGATTATTCGACCAGTTTCCAGAGGTGAGCTACGCAGAATGGCGCGCCAAAGTGGAAGCCGACCTCAAAGGGGCGGATTTCAACAAGAAACTGGTTTGGCGAACCAATGAAGGCTTTGATGTGCAGCCCGTATATCGCGCCGAGGACATCGCCGATTTCAAAACCACAGACTCGCTTCCCGGTCAATATCCATACGTACGCGGCACGCGTACCGACAATGACTGGCTTACCCGCCAGAATATCATTGCCGACAGTGCAGAGGAAGCTAACAAGACAGCTCTCGATGTTCTCACCAAGGGTGTTACCTCTTTGGGCTTCAAAGTTGGCGACGCAGCCGATGTCGCTACATTGCTCAAGGATATAGACCTTGGCAAAGTTGAAATCAACCTGACCTGCTGCCCCGGCAAAGTTGTAGAAGTAGCTAAAGCTCTCGTGGCTGCCGTAGCTGCTGCCGGTGCTACCGATACTTTCCGCGGATCAATCGACTATAACCCTCTCCGCCGTCAGTTCCGTCACGGAGTAGAAGGCGTAGACAGTGCAGCCATTACAGCTACAGCTGCCGAGCTTCTCGACGTTGTAGCTCCCGTTGCCGGTCTTCGCTGCCTCAGTGTAGACTCTGACATTCTTGCCAATGCCGGTGCATTCATATATCAGGAATCAGGCTACGCTCTCGCTTGGGGTGCTCAATGGATGACCCTCCTTACCGAAGCCGGCCGCAGCGCCGACGAAGTGGCCATGCGCATAAAATTCAATATGTGCGTATCGAGCAACTTCTTCATGGAGATTGCCAAATTCCGCGCCGCACGTATGCTCTGGGCTCAAATCGTAGAGCAATACGGAGCTTCGGAAGCTGCCGCCAAGATGATGGTTAACGCTTCTACATCGCGCTTCAACCAGACTATCTATGACGCACACGTGAATCTGCTCCGCAGCCAGACCGAAACATTCTCGGCCTGTGTAGGCGGTGTAGACTCGATTGTGACAACTCCTTTCGATACTCCTTATAAGACACCCGACGCTTTCTCTGAGCGTATAGCCCGCAACCAGCAGTTCCTCCTTAAGGAAGAGAGCCACCTCGACAAGGTTGTAGACCCTGCCGGCGGCAGCTACTATGTAGAGGAACTTACCGTGTCGATAGCCAAAGAGGCTTGGAAGCTCTTCCTCGAAACAGAAGAGGAAGGCGGATTCTTCGCCTGCGTGGGCGAGGGCAAGGTACAGAAGGCTGTAAATGAGTCGTGCGCCAAACGCCACACCGACGTTGCACGCCGCAAAGAGATACTCCTCGGCACAAACCAGTATCCCAACATCAACGAGAAAGCCTCCGACAAAATCGAGACTACAGGCTGCAAATGCCACTGCGGCTGCGGCCATGAAGACGGCCCCAACGCGCTGACCAACAAACGCGCCGCCACCGACTTCGAAGAACTCCGCCTTGCCACCGAGGCCGCAGCAAAACGCCCCAAAGTGTTTATGCTCACCATCGGCAACCTTGCCATGCGCCTTGCCCGTGCACAGTTCTCGACCAACTTCTTCGGTTGCGCCGGCTATGAAATCATCGACAACCTCGGCTTCAACACCGTAGAAGAAGGCGTAGACGCTGCATTGGCTCAAGGAGCCGACGTGGTGGTACTCTGCTCAAGCGACGACGAATATGCCGAGCTCGCACCTGCCGCCTACAAGTACCTCGACGGCCGTGCAGAGTTTGTCGTTGCCGGCAACCCCGCCTGCACCGACGAGCTTAAAGCTGCCGGTATCAACGACTTCGTACATGTACGCTGCAATGTGCTCGACACCCTGCGCGATTTCAACAACCGTCTACTCAACAAATAAGTCACAGGCTCCCCACTATGAAACCCGATTTTAAGAACATAGATATTACATCAGGGCTCTGTGGCGCCAAACCCGCTGCCACAGCGACCGAGGAATGGGAAACCCCCGAACGTATCCCGGTAAAGCCCGTCTACACCAAAGCCGACCTTGAGGGGCTCGAGCACCTCAACTACATGAGCGGCATACCTCCATATCTGCGTGGCCCGTACAGCGCCATGTATCCCCTCCGTCCTTGGACAATCCGCCAGTATGCCGGCTTCTCTACCGCCGCCGAGTCAAACGCTTTCTACCGCCGTAACCTTGCAGCCGGTCAGAAAGGTCTGTCGGTTGCATTTGACCTTGCCACACACCGCGGCTACGATGCCGACCACCCCCGTGTTGTAGGCGACGTAGGTAAAGCAGGTGTATCGATCTGCTCTATCGACGACATGAAAGTGCTCTTCGACGGTATACCTCTCAACAAGATGTCAGTGTCGATGACTATGAACGGCGCCGTACTCCCCGTACTCGCCTTCTACATCAACGCCGGTCTTGAGCAGGGAGCGAAACTTGAAGAGATGGCAGGTACTATCCAGAACGATATCCTCAAGGAATTTATGGTGCGCAACACCTATATCTATCCGCCGGAGTTCTCTATGCGTATCATCGCCGACATCTTCGAGTATACCTCGCAGAACATGCCCAAGTTCAACTCGATCTCCATCTCGGGCTACCACATGCAGGAAGCCGGCGCGACATGCGACATCGAGCTCGCCTACACACTTGCCGACGGTCTTGAATATCTTCGTGCAGGTGTCAACGCCGGCATGGATATCGACGCTTTCGCACCGCGCCTGTCGTTCTTCTGGGCTATCGGCATGAACTACTTCATGGAAGTGGCAAAAATGCGTGCCGCCCGTATGCTTTGGGCAAAGATTGTAAAACAATTCAACCCCAAGAACCCCAAATCGCTCGCACTGCGCACACACTCGCAGACCTCTGGTTGGTCGCTCACCGAGCAGGATCCCTTCAACAACGTAGGCCGTACCTGTATCGAGGCTATGGGCGCCGCTCTTGGCCACACCCAGAGCTTGCACACCAACGCTCTTGACGAAGCTATCGCACTGCCGACCGACTTCTCGGCCCGTATCGCCCGTAACACCCAGATCTACATTCAGGAAGAGACACAGGTAACCCGCGCCATCGACCCGTGGGGCGGCTCATACTACGTAGAAGCCCTCACCAACGAGATCGCACACCGCGCATGGGAGCACATTCAGGAAATCGAGAAGCTCGGCGGCATGGCCAAAGCTATCGAGACCGGTCTTCCCAAACTCCGTATCGAAGAGGCTGCCGCACGCACTCAGGCTCGTATCGACTCAGGCCGTCAGACCATCGTAGGTATCAACAAATACCGTCTTGACCATGAGGACCCGATCGACATCCTCGAAATCGACAATACAGAAGTACGCCGCGAACAGATCGAACGCCTCAACGAGGTGAAAGGTCACCGCGACGAAGCCAAGGTGAAAGAAGCTCTTGCCGCAATCACCGAATGTGTACGCAGCAAAGAAGGCAACCTGCTTGACCTCGCTGTCAAAGCCGCCGGCCTCCGCGCTACACTTGGCGAAATTTCTGATGCCTGCGAAGAAGTAGTAGGCCGTTACAAAGCACAAATCAAAACTATCTCAGGCGTGTACGCAAACGAAACCAAACAAGATCCCGACTTCATCCGCGCTCAGCAGATGTGCGAGGAGTTCGCCAAACGCGAGGGTCGTCAGCCCCGTATCATGATTGCCAAGATGGGTCAGGACGGCCACGACCGCGGCGCCAAGGTTGTTGCAACCGGCTATGCCGACTGCGGTTTCGACGTCGACATGGGACCTCTCTTCCAGACTCCCGCCGAGGCTGCCCGTCAGGCTGTCGAGAACGACGTACACATTCTTGGTGTATCATCGCTCGCCGCAGGACACAAGACCTTGATTCCTCAGGTTATCGAGGAGCTCAAGAAACTTGGCCGCGAGGATATCCTCGTTACTGCAGGCGGTGTGATTCCCGCTCAGGACTACGACTTCCTCTACAAGGCCGGCGTAGCCGCCATCTTCGGCCCCGGCACACGTATCCCGCTGTCGGCCATCAAGATGCTTGAGATACTCAACGAAGAATAATTCCCCCCGAATCCTCATCCGTGAGGATTCATCTTCCCCCCGAAACGGAGCCCGTCGCGACGACGAGCTCCGTTTCTTTTTACCATCAGCGAAAAAAATTTCACTGCCTGCTGAACTTTTTGCAGAGGCCGCATGTTAGATATGTATAATTACTGATTTTGCACTGTGTTTTTTCATGGTATTAGATTTAAGGTTAAAGATTTTCGGGTGTCGTGAGACAGCCGATTTTTTTTTGCAATAAACTGAAGCCGTTTCACAATTTCGTGACACGGCTTCATCTTATTCGATAAAACAGTTTAATAACTTTCTAACAGTTTCGTCTACAAGACAGCGGGAAGTGTCAACAGGAGTTTTTTCATTGAGAGGATTTGATTAAAAATTCAGACAACAATACATATCGCCACAAAAGCAGCACAAATAAGCGCATATAGCACCTATTTTAGATAAACAACTTGCATTTTAGTTAATATTTTTCATACCGACAAACATCCTGCGTAATTTCACGTCATACCGCCATAGTTTGCGGAAACAATAAAAAATGAGTAACTTTGCAAATCATAAATCATAGAAATGAAGACATCGGTCATACTGCGCTTTGTCATATTGGGTATTCTTTGGCTACTACTTGTGGTTTATATCCTTATGCACACGAGATTCACCGCCTACACAGCTTTTGTAATAGTAGCGTCGGCAATCATTATCTTTGTGCCGATGTATAAAAAATATGTGAAGAAATGAGTGCGTCATCATCATATCAATGCGGAAAGTTGCTTGCCGGAATAGACTCGCCGGCCGACGTCCGCAGATTGTCGCCTGAACAGTTGCCACAGCTGTGCGGTGAAATCCGTGATTTCCTGATTCATTCGCTCTCGGAAAATCCGGGGCACTTCGCTTCGAGCATGGGCGCAGTAGAGCTTACCGTCGCCTTGCATTATGTGTTCAACACTCCTTACGACCGCTTGGTGTGGGATGTGGGTCATCAGGCCTACGGCCACAAACTTCTCACCGGACGCCGCGACGCCTTTTCAACCAACCGTAAATTAGGCGGTCTGAGCGGCTTCCCTAATCCGCAGGAAAGCGAATACGACACTTTCTCTGCCGGCCATGCCTCCAACTCAATTTCGGCAGCCTTGGGAATGGCCGTTGCGTCGCAGCTCCAACAAGAGTCGCCCCGCCGCAATGTCGTGGCTATAGTAGGCGACGCCTCCATAAGCGGTGGCCTTGCATTCGAAGGTCTCAACAACGCCTCAATCACGCCCAACAACCTGCTTATAGTGCTCAACGACAATGATATGTCGATCGACGCCAATGTTGGCGCCCTCAACTCATATCTTGCCCATCTCACAACATCGAAATTATATAATGACCTTCGCTACAAGGGATTCAAGCTGCTCAAAAAGCTACATCTTGTAAGCGACCGGCGCAAGGGTGCGCTCCTGCGCTTCAACAACAGCCTCAAATCGCTCATCAGCAAGCAGCAAAATCTCTTTGAAGGTCTCGACATACGATACTTCGGCCCGTTCGACGGCCATGACATCAACACTATCGTGCGTGTCCTCAACGACATACGCGACATGGATGGCCCCCGCATACTCCACCTGCGCACAGTGAAAGGCAAAGGCTATGCCCCGGCCGAGGCCGACCCGGCTTCTTGGCACGCCCCCGGAAAATTCAATCCGGCCACAGGCGAACGACCCGGAGCAAAATGCGACCCGACCAAACCTCAGAAATATCAGGATGTTTTCGGCCATACATTGGTAGAACTGGCACAGAAGAATCCCAAGATTGTGGGTATCACGGCAGCCATGCTTTCCGGTACATCGGTAGGTATCATGCAGTCGGTAATGCCTGAGCGGGTGTTTGATGTAGGAATCAGCGAAGGCCATGCGGTGACTTTCGCCGGCGGCCTTGCCAAAGACGGCATGCGCCCTTACGTGGCTATCTATTCGAGCTTCCTGCAGCGAGCCTACGACCATATAATCCACGACGTAGCTCTCCAGCACCTGCCGGTGACTTTCTGCATAGACCGCGCAGGGCTTGTAGGCGAGGACGGCGCCACACATCACGGCGCTTACGACCTTGCTTATCTACGCTCTATCCCCGGCCTGATCATAGCGTCGGGCCGCGATGAATGTGCACTCCGCAACCTGCTTTATACATCACAGACAGATGACTTCGGCCCCTTTGCCATACGCTATCCGCGTGGAGCCGGCCATCGGAGCGACTGGCATTGCGAGTTCAAGGCAATGGCTATCGGAAAAGGCGAGCGCCTCACAGCCGGCAAGGATATTGCAGTGCTGACAATCGGCCCTGTCGCCGACGACGCGGCTAAGGCCGTCGCCGAAGCACGCAAAAACGGCATAGACGCTGCCCACTACGACATGATATTCCTCAAACCGCTCGACGACGAACTTCTTGAAGAAGTGGCTCAGCTCGACTGCCCTATCATTACGGTAGAAGACGGCACGCGCGACGGAGGCCTCGGATCGGCGGTGGAAGACTGGCTCGCCGACCATGGCTATCAACGCACCGTACATCGTCTCGGCATACCCGACAGATTCATACCGCAGGGCACGCCGGCACAGCTACAGGCTATATGCGGCTTCACGAGCGACGATATTCTTAAGTCTATCAACGAATTGAGTAAAAAATGAAGATAGTGATTGCCGGAGCCGGCGAAGTAGGCTCGCACCTTGCCAAACTCCTTAGCAACGAGGAGCAGGACATCATACTTGTCGATGACAATGCCGAGCGTCTTGCAGTGCTTGATGCGAACTACAATATGATGACCGTTGTAGGCAATCCTACGTCATTTGCGAGTCTCCGCGAGGCCGGAGCCGGAAGCTGCGACCTGTTTATAGCCGTAACGCCCTACGAATCAAACAACATCGTGGCATGCTCGATAGCCAAGAACCTCGGAGCGACCACTACCGTAGCGCGTATCGACACATACGAATTCATGGACCCGGCCAACGCCGCACACGTGCGCCACATGGGTGTCGACCGGGTTATCTATCCTGAATATCTCGCCGCAAAAGAAATAATTAACGCCCTCAAGCGCACATGGGCCAGATATTGGTTTGAGCTTCACAACGGACGTATTATCCTCGCCGGTGTAAAACTACGCCAAGGTGCTCCGATCGTGGGCATGAAACTCAAGGACTTCGCTTTCACAAACCGCAATTTCCACGTTTCGGCCATCAAGCGTAACCACGAGACCATCATACCCCGAGGCGAAGACCACCTCGACGCCGGCGACATACTCTATTTCACCACCACCCACGACCATATCGAGGAGCTGATATCGCTCACCGGCAAGACTCAGCAGCGTATCAAGCGCGTGCTCATCATGGGTGGTTCCAAGATTGCAATCCGCCTTGTAAACCTCGGCCACGAGGATTTCCGATTCAAGATTATCGAGAGCGATTACGACCGTTGCCGCAAGCTGCCGCAAAAATGCCCCGACTGCGAGATTATCCACGGCGACGCCCGCGACACCGACTTGCTCGCCGACATCGGCATTGCCGATATGGACGCTTTCGTAGCTCTCACCGACAGCAGCGAGACAAATATTTTCACATGTCTCACTGCCAAAGAATTGGGCATGAAGAAAACCGTGGCCGACGTAGAGACCATACAATTCATATCCCAAGCCGAGAATCTCAATATCGGCACTGTAGTGAATAAAAAACTGCTTGCGTCGAGCACAATCTTCCAGTTGCTTCTCGACGCTGACTCATCTACGGCCAAATGCCTTGCCCTCGCCGACGCCGAGGTTGCAGAACTTGAGGCTCGCCCCGGCTCCAAGATTACCCGAGGCCCTATCAAAGACCTGACACTGCCCCGCGAGCTCACCCTTGCCGGATTGATACGCGGCGAAGAGGGCATGCTCATCACCGGTAATACAGTTATTGAGCCGGGCGACCATGTACTTGTGTTCTGTCTTGCCGGCGCTCTGCATAAAGTGGAAAAATTATTCAACTGAGACATGTTAAAGAATCTCCGCCGCCATCTTATCAACTTCCGTCAGCTCATGCGCATTATGGGCTGGCTCTTGATGATAGAGGCATGCTTCATGCTCGTGCCGACACTCACGAGCCTTGCATACGGCGAGAGTGATTGGCTGCCCTTTGCCTGTACGGCAGGCGTGACCGGGCTGAGCGGAGTGCTTCTGGCATTCCGCGCCCGCCCTACGAGCCAGCACATGGGCAAGCGCGACGGCTTTTTGCTTACGGCTATGGTATGGGTGGTTTTTTCACTCTTCGGCCTAATTCCATTCCTCTTCTGCAGCAATCCGCTTACCTACAGCGACGCGTTCTTCGAGGCTATGTCGGGCTTTACCACCACCGGCGCTACAGTGCTCAACTCAGTGAGCGAGATGAGCCACGGAGTACATCTGTGGCGCGCCATGATGCAGTGGATAGGCGGCATGGGTATCATACTCTTCACCTTGGCCGTGATACCTATGCTCAATCACTCAGGCGGCATGCAGATGTTCAACGCAGAGGTTACCGGTATCACACACGACAAGATTCGCCCCCGTATCAGCCAGACGGCCAAGAGCTTATGGTTTATCTACCTCATGCTCACATTGATACTCGTCATGCTCCTCTGGGCAGGGCCGATGAGCTTATTCGAAAGCGTATGCCATGCTTTCGGCGCGGTGTCGACGGGCGGCTACTCTACCGACAGCTCAGGCATAGCGGCATGGCACGACTCGGTGTATATCAAGAGTGTGCTGATAGTGTTCATGTTTCTCGGAGGTGTCAATTTCGGCCTCATATTCAAGACATTGCAGGGCAATTTCGCTGCCTTGCGCAAGAATGATGTATTCAACCTCTATATAAAGATTATCTTTATCATGCTGGTATTGTTTGCGGTGAGCATAGCTTGGCGCGGACAATACACCGGTTGGGAAAGCGTGACCATCGACCCGCTTTTCCAAATCGTATCTACCATAACCTCTACCGGCTTCACGGTGAACAACTTTGAATCATGGGGACCGTTTATCCTCGCCTTGACCTTCGTGATGATGTTTTTCGGTGCCTGTGCCGGCAGCACGAGCGGCGGCGCGAAGATTGACCGCATACTCTATCTCTTCAAAAACGCCGACAATGAGCTCTACCGCTGCCTTTACCCCAATTCGATACTGTCGGTAAAGGTCAACGACAAGGTCGTAAATCCCGACTTGGTGTCGAAGGTGATAGCGTTTCTGTGTATCTACATGTTGCTGATAGTCGGAGGCGGACTTGCACTGACGCTCTTCGATGTGCCTATTGTCGACGCCTTTTTCTCATCGTTCTCCTGCCTGTCGAACACCGGCCTCGGCGCCGGTATAACCGGCTATGGCAACAGCTACGACATACTCCCCGACGCAGCCAAATGGATATTGTCGGCCCTTATGCTTATCGGCCGTCTTGAGATATTCACGGTGCTGGTACTCCTCACCCCCGCATTCTGGAGGCGATAAATGATTAAAAACAATTTCAAACCATAAATAAATGCAGCAAAAGATTGTCATTCTTGATTTCGGGTCTCAGACCACCCAGCTCATCGGACGCCGTATCCGCGAACTGGGCATCTACAGCGAAATCATCCCCTACAACAAGTACCCTTACGGGCGGGAAACCGCCGAGGGTATCATCGGCGTCATACTCTCGGGCAGCCCGCTGAGTGTATATGCCGAAGACTCGTCCCACATCAATCTCGACCCCATTTTTGCCGCCGTACCCGTGCTTGGAATCTGCTATGGCGCCCAGCTTATGGCATTTGAAAACGGAGGTAAGGTAGAGCCGGTGTCGAGCCGCGAGTATGGACGCGCACATCTTGAGGACATCGCCCCCGACTGCCCTCTCTTCGACGGCATTGAGCCCGGCGCGCAGGTATGGATGAGCCACGGCGACACCATCACCCGCCTGCCTGAGCACTGCCGCTGCGTGGCGTCGACTCCCGAAGTGCGCTATGCGGCTTTCATGGCCGATGACGGACGCAAGATTTTTGGCGTGCAGTTCCACCCCGAGGTTTATCACAGCGAGTGTGGCATGACATTGCTGCGCAACTTCGCCGTAGGTATCTGCGGAGCCGACTGCTCATGGAGCGCTGAGAGCTTCATCGAAAGCACAGTTGCAGAGCTTCGCGAGCAACTCGGCAACGACAAAGTGGTGCTCGGCCTCAGCGGCGGTGTAGACTCTTCGGTTGCCGCCGTGCTGCTCAACAAGGCTATCGGCGACCGCCTCACATGTATCTTCGTAGACCATGGCATGTTGCGTCAGGATGAATTCAAATCGGTGCTCAACGATTATGAGTGCCTCGGCCTGAATGTGCGTGGCGTCGACGCTTCCGAGCGTTTCTTCAGCGATCTCGCAGGTGTCACCGAACCCGAGCGCAAACGCAAGATTATCGGCGCTGACTTCATCAAGGTATTCGACGAGGAGGCTTCTAAAGTCGAAGATGTGAAGTGGCTTGCACAGGGCACTATCTATCCCGACTGCATAGAGTCGCTCTCCATCACAGGCACCACCATCAAGAGCCACCACAACGTAGGCGGCCTGCCCGAGCGCATGAAGCTGAAACTATGCGAACCCCTGCGCCTGCTCTTCAAAGACGAAGTCCGTGCCGTCGGACGTGCTCTCGGTATGCCCGAACACCTTATCAAACGCCATCCCTTCCCCGGCCCCGGCCTTGCAGTACGTATTCTCGGCGATATCACACCGGAGAAAGTGCATGTGCTCCAGCAAGCCGACCATATCTTTATCCAAGGCTTGCGCGACTGGGGTCTTTACGACCAAGTATGGCAGGCCGGCGCGATATTGCTGCCCGTGCAGAGTGTAGGTGTGATGGGCGATGAGCGTACATACGAAAATGCCGTTGCTCTGCGCGCCGTGACATCTACCGACGCCATGACAGCCGACTGGGCTCACCTCCCCTACGAGTTCCTCGCCAAAGTGAGCAACGAGATTATCAACAAGGTGCGCGGCGTTAACCGCGTATGCTACGACATCTCCTCAAAACCACCGGCAACAATCGAGTGGGAATAATCCCGCGTCATTAGCTATAAAGCGGCGGAGCTTTTCAGAAGGCTTCGCCGCTTTCGTTTTGATAATATTTACGGTCGAAAGCGCCACACATACCGGAGTCTCAGAAAAATTTCGTAGATTTGCGCTTGATAATGAACGACTTCATAATCCATGTCAAAAATTACAGTACAAAATACAAACAAATGAGCGTTTTGGAGAGTAATGACTATGACAGGAAATTACTGAAATAATTATAATCACGATGAAATTTATTAAACTGATTTTCGCTTTTACATTAGCTCATGCTATCTGCTCTTGTGGGGCAAAGGACGCTTCTGCCAATGAGGCTGAACGCGTAGAAAAAGAGATAGCAACGGGTAATTCAGCTATCAATCCTTTGGATTATTCAGACTTGATAAAAACGGTATATTCAAATTTCGTATTTGCGATTGACGCAACCTCAGAAGTATATGCCCACCCTGAACGCTATTTCTCGGCAAATGCCTTGAAAAAACTCAAGGATAGTTATGATTTCGACTGTGAAGACAATAACTGCTACGCCTTTTATGAATTGAGGACCCAAGAGCAAGATTCCAAGCCGGGTACGACCGGGGAATCTGAAATCATCAATATTGAGAATATCGGAGATGATTGGTATGTCGTTAAATACTCTGATATGGGTTGGACCGGAATGACACGAATAAAGATTGTCGATGGAAGAATCGATGACTTCAAACGATGTGTCGAAGATTTATAATCGAGAGGGAATAATCCCGCGTCATTTGCTATAAAGCGGCGGAGCTTTTTCAGAAGGCTTCGCCGCTTTCGTTTGGATATTCATGATTATCGAGGCGGTATTGATAGAGGCGGTCGTTGAGTATGTCGCATATCTGCTCTATATTGCCAACGAGAGAGTTGCTTATGTTGAGAGACTCTACAGTACCGTCACAGTATTCAGCACTAATAAATTTTGCTGCAGATATTGCGCTGATTGAAAAAGATTTTACCTCATCGAACATCACAACATCGTATCTGCCTTGCAACGGCTTGAAAGCAGCCACTCTGTCATCATAAATCATAGCCGCAGGCTTTCTACGCGCACTCCTGATATTAAGCCATGCATTTACACAAATACCGGCCAAGGCAAAGAGGATAGCAAATGAACCCACGATTGTAGTCCAGTACCCGGGCATAAACATTATCATCCACCACCCTGCAGCAGCAAAAACACATCCATATATGACAACTTTTACACTTTCAGCCTTACTCGGATAAATTTCAATTATTTCGGTCATTTCATCCATTGTTACGTGTTAAGTTTGTTCAATACATCAAAGACTTCTTGTCGGCGGTCTTCCAGCCGGCTTTGTATTCTTTGTCGGTGAAATATATTTTGATGTCGGCCTCATACTCGTGGTCGGTAAAGTAGATTTTCTTGTCGGCCTGATATTGTTTCTGACAGATATACCACAAGCCCTTGTTTTCATTGGCCTTTGCCTTGTACTCCTTGTCGGTGCGGTAAACGACAAGATCGGCTTTATATTCCTTGTCAACTACATATACCTTGACATCGGCCTGATAAGCGCGGTCAACAGAATAAATCTTCTGTCCGGACACACGTGCAGGACACAAAAAATATATCATCAATACCGTCAAAAGGGCGTGCAGGAATCTTTTCATAACTGTTATGGTTTCGGATGTGCAAATATAATAATTATTCGTTCATAATCAAACAAACAGACAGGCCGGATATGAACAAAAGCAGACATACAGGTGTTTTCTATTAAGATTAACAAAAACGAATCAACATAAACTAACATAAACGAAATCAAGTATGAACACTGCCCCTCTTCAAGGTATCAAAGTGGTCGACTTCACCGCAGTGCAGTCAGGCCCGTCTTGTACTCAACTTTTAGCATGGCTCGGCGCCGACGTTATCAAAATCGAACGTCCCGGTGTAGGCGACGCTACCCGTAAGGAGCTTCAGTTCGATCCGGACTGCCCCAGCTACTACTTCCTCCAACTCAACTCTGACAAAAAATCACTTGCCCTTGACGCCGCCACCCCCGACGGCAAGGAAATCCTCACCCGCCTTATCAAAGAGGCTGATATCTTTATCGAAAACCTCCACCCGGGAGCCATGGATAAACTTGGCTTCAGCTGGGAGGTCGTTCACGCTCTCAACCCCCGCTGTATCTACGGCACAATCAAAGGCTTCCCTCTTAGCTCGAAATATGTCGACCTCAAGGCCTACGAGCCTATCGCACAGGTGACAGCCGCTGCAGCCTCTACCACCGGCTGGTATGAAGGCGACAACGACGTGCCTACCCAGTCAGGCGCTGCTCTCGGCGACTCAAACACCGGTATGCACATCACCATCGGTCTTCTTGCCGCGCTCGCCCAGCGCGAACGCACCGGCGAAGGCTGCTTCGTATATCAGTCAATGCACAACGCATGTCTTAACCTCTGCCGTATCAAGACCCGCGACCAGCTTACCCTCGACAAAATCGGCTATCTTACCCAGTTCCCGCAGTATCCTAACGGCAAGTTCGGGGACTTCGTTCCCCGTTCGGGCAATACCGAGGGCTCCGGTGTGCTCGGCTGGACCTACAAATGTAAAGGCTGGGAAAGCGACCCCAACGCCTACGCATATATCATCTTCCAGCGCGGCGCCAAAGACTTCGAGAAAGCATGTCAGGCATTCGGCTTCGAGGATTGGCTCACCAACCCCGACTTCAATACCGCCGACGCCCGCGACCGCCACAAACAAGAGCTTATCGCCCGCGTACAGGCTTGGGCTATCAACAAAGACAAATACGAAATCGTCAAGCTGCTCTCGCCCTACGGAGTGCCCTGCGCACCTGTGCTTTCTACCAAGGAAATCATGGACGACGAGACTCTCTACGACGGCAACACCCTCGTGAAGATCAACCAAGGCGGCAAGGTCGGTGAGTTCGTGACAGTAGGTGTACCTTTCACCATGTCGAACTACCAGCCTACCTACGGCCCGTGTCCTACCCTTGGCGGCAATACCGACGAAGTGCTTACCTCTCTTGGCTATACCGCCGAGCAGATCGCCTCGTTCAAAGCCAACGGCACCACAGCTCCGCTGCCCAAGACTGACGCCACGAAATAATCAAACCACATAAATGCAGGCAGCTGCGGTGTGACCGCGGCGCCTGCATATTTACATAAACCACTACTACTATTTATTATGGCAACAACAAATAACGGCGGGTGCAACTGTGGCAACACAACTCCATCCACCCCCACATATCCACAGCAGGTAACGGGTATGGATATTCTCGTACGTGCCCTCAAGATGGTCGGAATCGACACCATCTACGGCCTCGTGGGAATACCTGTGACCGAACTTGCATACATCGCTCAGGAACGCGGCATACGCTATATCGGTTTCCGCCACGAGCAGCAGGCCGGCATGGCAGCCGCCACCCACGGCTATCTCACCGGCAAACCGGGCGTGCTTCTCACTGTATCGTCGCTCGGCTTCATGAACGGCCTTACCTCAACCACCAATGCCACGGTAAACTGCTATCCTATGATTCAGATCAGCGGATCGTCTACCCGCGAGCCTATCGACCTTGACCAAGGCAACTATGAGGCCCTTGACCAGTTCAATGTAGCCAAAGGTCTCGTAAAAGCCGCCTACCGCGTAAATAAACCTGAAGATATCCCCACAGCTGTCGTACGCGCTTACCGTGCAGCCATCTCAGGGCGTCCCGGCGGTGTATATCTTGACGTCACCGAGACCTGCCTCGGCGCAATCATGGAAGGAGCCGACGCCGACAAGCTCTTCTACGACCCTGTAGATCTCTGCCCGGCAATGCCGCCGGCACAGGAAGCCGTAGAGCGCGCCGCAGATATGCTTGCCTCGGCAAAGAAACCGGCAATAATCATCGGCAAAGGCGCTGCCTTCGCCCGCGTCGAAGAGCAACTCAAACAGCTTGTCGACACTACCGGTATTCCTTACCTGCCTATGTCGATGGGTAAAGGTGTATTGCCCGACAACGGCCCGCTAAGCGCTCTTGCATGCCGCTCGACCATCATGGAAGACGCCGATGTAGTGATTCTTGCCGGCGCACGCCTCAACTGGCTTCTTTCGCGCGGCCACGGCAAATGGAGCACCGCGACAAAATTCATACAACTCGATATCGAACCTACCGAAATCGACTGCAACCGTCCTATCGCAGCCCCTGTAGTGGGTGATCTGGCCAGCTCGCTCGACGCCCTGCTCAAAGCAATGTCTACCCGCAAGATGAGCATGGATCCCACATGGGTATCATCACTGCAGGCTCAGACCAAAGAGAAAAACGCCAAGTTCGCCGCACGTCTGGCCGCCAATGCCGCTACAGTGCCTATGGACCACTGGACTGCTCTCTCGGCCATCAAGCCTGTAATGGCTGCCAACCCCGATGTGATACTTGTAAACGAAGGCGCCAACACGCTCGACGATACCCGCGACACCCTCGACATGACGCTTCCGCGCCACCGCGTGGACTGCGCCACATGGGCAATCATGGGCATGGGCATGGGCTCGGCAGTAGGTTCGGCCGTAGCCACCGGCAAGAGCGTTGTGGCAATCGAGGGCGACTCTGCCTTCGGTTTCTCCGGCATGGACTTCTCTACGATATGCCGCTACAATCTGCCTGTAACGGTTGTGATTTTCAATAATGGCGGTATCTACAATGGTATCGGTGTCAATCCCGGCGGAACATCCGACCCCGCACCTACCACCCTCGACATCCACGCCCGCTACGATAAACTCGGCGAGGCTTTCGGCGCCACCACATACTACGTGACAACGCCTGAAGAACTAAGCAAAGCGCTCACCGAGGCCATCGCCTCAAAGAAGCCTTGCCTGATTGATGTGCAGCTTGCCGCAGATTCAGGAAAAGAGTCAGGCCACATCGGCTATCTCAACCCTGCGGCACTTGAGAAATTCACGGTATAATCCCACTCCGAGGCGGCTCTCCAAGCTATCCGGCGCGAGAGCCGCCCGCTTTTAAAGCATACAATCAACTATTTATCCACCCCTAATTTTCCCCTATCCTTATGCTACACATCATACTTTATGCCATTGTGCCTATATTCGTGGTCATGGCCTTAGGTTATTTTTCAGGGAAAAAAGGCGCGTTCTCAGGAGCCGACGCCAAGATTCTCAACAAGGTAGTGCTCAACTATGCATTGCCGGCAGCATTGTTTGTATCTATTGTCAAAGCCAACAGAGCCATGCTCTCAGCCGACATCAAGCTTACAGCGATAAGTTTCGTAGTCCTGCTGGCATGTTTCTTCCTTGTTTACTTTGTATTCAGAATGTATAAAGGCAACACCAAGGGCGACGCCGCCGTATCAGCCTTGATCAGCGGTTCTCCGACAATCGGCTTCCTCGGTTTTGCCGTGCTCGAGCCTATCTTCGGCACATCGGCCGCCGTAGGTCTTGTAATCGCCATCGTGTCGATTGAAGTGAACGCTCTCGGCATTCCTATTGGCCTTTGCCTGCTCAACTCAGGCAATGCTGAGGCTGCAGCTCTCAACGGAGGCAAGAAACCCAACCCTTGGGCTCCTGTCATCAACGCACTGAAGCAGCCTGTGGCATGGGCTCCTATCCTTGCCGTAATCCTCGTGCTCTGCGGCGTGAAATGGCCTGCTGAGCTCGACCCGTCGTTTACCCTTTTGGCAGGCGCCAACGCCTCTGTTGCCGTATTCGCAGCAGGTATCACATTGTCATCGGTAAAAATTACCATCAACGCTCAGGTATGGATGGGCACATTCCTCAAACTTATCATCATGCCGTTGGCTATCCTCGTAGTGGGTCTTCTTTTCCACATGGAGCCTACCAACCTCAAGATGCTTGTAGTCTGCGCCGCCTTACCACCTGCATTCTCTGGCATTATCATCGCCAGCCGCTACAACACTTACGTTGCTACCGGCACATCTTCACTGGCAGTGTCGACCCTGCTTTTCATGGCCACCTGCCCTCTGTGGATCTGGATTACCGACAAAGCTATCGCAATGTTCTAAAAAGGTTCTAAAACTCTATTCTATAACGGCCTGCTCGCAAGAGCGGGCTTTTTTTTGCCTTGTCATGTAGTTTTTCAAAGTATTTCTGCGTCTAACAGACAAACGAACTCAAAACTCGATGAGCAGCAACGACAAAGACTTTGAAAACCTTGTGCGCAGTCAGACGGCAACGATTTACTCGGTATGCTATATGTTCGGCACATCGAAGGCAGAGGCCGACGATCTGTTTCAGGAGGTGCTTATCAATCTGTGGAAAGGCTATGCCAACTACCGGAACGAAAGCACACCGTCGACATGGGTATACCGCGTGAGCCTCAACACCTGCATAAGCTACAAACGTAAGCGGCGTCTCGACACCTCACCAATAGAAAACGCCGGCATAGAATCAGCCTACGATGAGATCGAACGCCAGCCGCAAAACCGACAGCTCCATGAGCGCATACGCCGGCTCGAACCTTTCGACAGGGCTATCGTGCTGCTTTGGCTTGAAGACCTCACCTACGAAGAAATCGGCGAAATCGCAGGTATATCGGCCAAGGCGGTAGGTGTGAGATTGATAAGGATTCGTGAAAAACTTAAAAAACAGGAACAATGACACAAGCAGATACCGAACTTGATGAAATGCGCTCACAAATGCATGAACTCAAGAATATCATAAATCGACAAGAACGCGTCAACGAGCGGCTCATGCGCAAGGTTATGGCCGGCAACTCGGCATGGATACGCAAATTCAACTCCTTCCAGATATTTATCTTGCTTCCGTTTATTTATCTGAGTTTCTTGCCGTTGATTCACTTCCAGCACCTGTCGTGGACTTTCTATTGGGCCACGATGGCAATGTGCACCATATCGGTAGTTTATGACGTTTACCTTAACCGTTTGAAAAACAACGATTACTTCAGCAAGCCCCTTTTAGAGCTTGCCGAGATACTTGAAAAAAGACGACGTTTGCGCCGACGCCAGATGTGTGTGGGGCTACCGACAGCTACCTTGTGGCTTGCATGGTATGCCGCTGAGTCCGACAACTTCGCATGGATTGGCGCTATCATAGGCGGCATAATCGGCGGCTGCATAGGTGTTGCAATCACCACACGCGCCCAACGCACCGACGCCGACGCAATCAAAGATATACACGAGATGATGAATCAGCGGGGTGAGGAGTGACGCTTGCGGTAGAAGTTGATGTATGCGCGGTTGACAAGCCGTGTGCCGCCCGCTGTAGGATAGTTGCCCGAGAAATACCAGTCGCCGGGACATCCGGGAATGGCGTCATGCAGCCCCTCAAGTGATTGGAATAGAATATCAACCGAAGCTTTGATATCATCGGGGCGCAACATGCGGGCCATCTCCTCGGCAATCTCGCGGTCGGAGAAGCGGTCGTAGATTTCCTTTACCGCATTGGTCATCTCCGCTTCAGGCTTCTCTATCTCGGCCATGCAGCGGGCGTAGACATCGTCGAGCACACCGGCCTGGCCGCTGTGTTCGAGCAGACTGACTGCGGCACGGAATGCGGCGAGCTCATCGAGATGAGGCATGTCGATTCCGTAGTAGTCGGGATAGCGTACCTGCGGAGATGAAGAAACAACAATGATACGGCGAGGCTCAAGACGGTCGAGTATGCGGAGGATAGACTGGCGCAATGTGGTGCCGCGCACAATGCTGTCGTCGATAACAACGAGGCTGTCGACACCCGGGCGTATGCTGCCGTATGTGACATCGTAGACGTGGGCTGCGAGGTCGTTGCGCGAGCTTCCCTCGGCGATAAAAGTGCGTAGTTTGATATCCTTGATGGCTATTTTCTCTACCCTCACCTTTCTTCTGAGAATATCGGTGAGAGCCTCTTCCGACAGCTCCCCGCGCGAGGCCAATTGTGAAATCTCATCTTTGCGCCGGCGGTCGAAATGGCGGTTGAGGGCTTCTACCATTCCTATAAAGGCCACTTCGGCTGTATTGGGAATAAAAGAAAAGACGGTAGTATCGAAGCGACCGCCGATTGTCTCTATGAGTTCGGGCACTATATTGGCGCCGAGAGCCTTGCGCTCACGGTAGATATCGGCGTCGCTACCGCGGGAAAAATACACCCTCTCGAAAGAGCAACGCTGATTCTCGCCCTCAGGCAGAATACGACGTATCTCCGGTTCGCCGGCCTGATTGATAAGCAAAGCGCAGCCCGGACCGAGCTCGCATACTTTGTCAATCGCTACATTGAACACTGTCTGGATTACAGGGCGCTCCGAGGCTACCACTATAACCTCATCATCGATATAATAGAAAGCGGGACGTATGCCTTTGGAGTCACGGAGGATAAATGAAGAGCCCGAACCGGTAGTGCCGCATATTGTATATCCTCCATCCCATAGAGGTGAAGGTGTGGCAATCACATTGCCCATGTCAAGCTCGCGCTCTATCTGTTGCGACAACTGCGGATCGCAAAGCTCATCACGATACTTGCGGTAGATACGGTGGTTTTCCTTGTCAAGTGAATTGCCGATTTGTTCGAGAAGAAGCACTGTGTCGCTGTAAAGCCTCGGGTGCTGTCCGGTAGCGACAATCTGTTTGAAAATATCTTCGACATTCGTCATATTGAAGTTGCCGCAGAGCAAAAGCGCGCGCGAGCGCCAGTTGTTGCGACGCAAGAACGGATGTGTGAATTCCATGCCGCTGCGGCCTGTGGTGCTGTAGCGCAGGTGTCCCATGTAGATCTGCCCGATGAAAGGAACATTGTGGTCAACCTCATCGGCCGACAAAGAATTTAGCGTCGCCGGAACCGCAGCTCCGACCCGCGCGAAGATTTCATCAATGGCGCCGGTGCCGAGAGCCCGCTCGCGATAAACATATTCTTCACCGGGATCGGAATTCAGTTTCACCACACCTATGCCGGCAGCTTCCTGCCCGCGGTTGTGCTGTTTTTCCATCAGCAGATACAGCCGGTCGAGCCCATAGCTGTAGCTGCCATATTTTTCTTTGTAATAAGACAATGGTTTGCGCAGCCTGATCACAGCCACGCCACATTCGTGCTTGAGTGCTTCCATATAAAAAAGGTGAGGAGATGTGAGCCCTTGAGGCATACACATCTCCTTCCTGCGGTTATCGGATAAAGAGTAATTCGCGGTATTTGGGCAGAGGCCACATCTCGTTGTCGACGAGGAGCTCGAGTTTGTCGATATGGTAGCGTATCGTCTCCATCGCCGGCACCACATTGTCGTGGTATGCGATAGCTTTCTCGCGCTCGGATGTTATCGCGTTGGCCTGCTTGCGTGCCTGCACCATATCGTGGACAGTCTTGCGGATAACGTCGATGTGCTTCGATATTTTTTCTATAGCCTCGAGGTCGCCTGCTCCGATCTGCGACCCGCGCTCACCAAGGAGCTCGCGGAGCTTCACGAGATTATCGACCAGTGTAGACTGATAGCGCGTGGCCACGGGGATGATGTGATTGAGGGCGAGATCGCCGAGAACGCGGGCCTCGATCTGAATCTTCTTGGTATAAATCTCCCACTTCACCTCATTGCGGGCCTCAAGCTCTACCTTGGATAGAACGCCGGTCTTTGAGAACATCTCTACAGACTCGGGCGAGAGGTATGCGTCGAACATGCGGGGAGCCGATGTCTCACAGTCAAGACCGCGACGTGCGGCCTCCTGCTGCCATTCCTCGCTGTAGCCGTTGCCGTCGAAATGGATAGCCTTTGATTGCTTGATGAGCACACGGACTTCGGCAAGGATTGCGTCGGTGAGTTTTTCACCGGCAGCAAGGCGAGCCTCAACCTTGGAGTGGAAGTCGGCAAGCTGCTCAGCCACTGCTGCATTAAGAACTATCATGGCCGAGGCACAGTTGGCGCTCGAACCTACCGCGCGGAACTCGAAGCGGTTGCCGGTGAAGGCAAACGGCGATGTGCGGTTGCGGTCGGTATTGTCGAGAGTAAGCTCCGGAATCTGGGCGAGACCGAGAGAATACTCTGCTTTTTTCTTAAGGTCGGAGAGGTCGGCGGCGTCGCTGTCGGCAATCTTATCGAGGATATCGGCGAGCTGGCTGCCGGTGAAGATTGAGATGATGGCAGGAGGTGCTTCGTTGGCGCCGAGACGGTGGGCGTTGGTTGCCGACATGATTGAGGCCTTGATAAGGGCATTGTGGCGGTGTACGGCAGCCATGACGTTGGCAACGAAGGTGATAAACTGCAGATTATCCATCGGGGTGCGGCCGGGTGCGAAGAGCATTGCCCCGCGGTCGGTGCCGAGGCTCCAGTTGTTGTGCTTGCCTGAGCCGTTGACGCCTTTGAAGGGCTTCTCATGTAGAAGCACACGGAAGTTGTGGCGACGCGCAGTCTCTGCCATAACCGACATCAGAAGCAGATTGTGGTCGTTGGCAAGGTTGGTCTCCTCAAAAATAGGAGCGAGCTCAAACTGGTTGGGGGCAACCTCATTGTGGCGTGTCTTGGCAGGTATGCCCAAGCGATGGCACTGAATCTCGAGATCGAGCATGAAAGCCTCCACTCGCTTGGGAATAGAACCGAAGTAGTGGTCTTCAAGCTGCTGGTTCTTGGCGCTTTCATGTCCCATGAGGGTGCGGCCGGTCATCACCAAGTCGGGGCGGGCGCTATAGAGCGACTCGTCTACAAGGAAATATTCCTGTTCCCAGCCAAGGTACGACACCACATGCTTCACCTCGGGGTCGAAGTAGCGGGCGACGGCGGTGGCGGCAACATCGACACTGTTGAGGGCTCGCAGAAGAGGTGTCTTGTAGTCGAGCGACTCACCGGTATATGAGATGAAGATGGTAGGGATACAGAGTGTCTGGTCAACGATAAAAGCGGGCGAAGAGATATCCCATGCAGAGTAGCCGCGAGCCTCGAAAGTATTGCGGATACCGCCGTTGGGGAACGAAGAGGCGTCGGGCTCCTGCTGCACGAGCAACTTTCCGGAGAACTCCTCCACTACCCCGCCCTTTCCGTCGTGGACGATGAAGGCATCATGCTTCTCGGCAGTACCTCCTGTAAGAGGAGCGAACCAATGGGTGTAGTGACGGGCACCATTGTCGATAGCCCAACGGCGCATACCTTCGGCGACAACGTCGGCGAGTTGGCGGCTGATAGGCTGCTTGTTGGTAATGGCGTGCTGCAGAGCCTCGTAGGCGTCTTTAGGAAGATATTCAAACATCTTGCGGCTGTCGAATACCATTTCGCCATAATACTTCTCGGGACGCTCGGCGGGAGTTTCGACAGCAACAGCTTTGCGGTCGAAAGCCTCCTCCACCATTTTGAATCGTAGACTTGAAGACATATAATATATTAATAAATGGTTGTGATCAAGTTAAAAATAAAAAGACCCGAAGGCACTCAAGGTGACGATCGGGCAGCATATATAGTCGCGCCGTAACGCGGAAGACGGCAAAAGAGGCGCGTATGAGAGTCGGCAACAAATTCTGCCCGTCGTAAAAAGGGCAAAAGCCGGAGAAGAACTCTCCGTAAAGGCTGTTGGGACGAAATTCATACCTGTTGGCTCTTTTACGGCCGCAAAGTTAATACTTTCATTTGAGATGTGCAAAAAAATTTTGAGCCTAAAGTAAAAAAATGTAAAAGAGGGTAAAATTATCGACAATAATCATTAACTTTGCAACTTGAAAGAAACGAGGGTCACAAGCCCGCTCGACCAATCATTAGCAAAAGTATGAAACTGTTACAAGAAAAGCTTTCCAAATATACCGCGCCTCAGGAAGCTAAGGCTGCGGGTGTATATCCTTACTTCCGCGCAATCTCTTCGGAGCAGGATCCCGAAGTCATCATCAATGGTAAAAAGGTGCTGATGTTCGGCTCAAATTGCTACACCGGTCTTGTCAATGACCCGCGTATCAAAGAGGCAGCTATCGAGGCCACCCGTAAATATGGCACAGGCTGCGCCGGTTCGCCCTTCCTCAACGGCACTCTCGACCTCCACAAGAAACTCGAAAACCGTATCGCTGAATATATCGGCAAAGAAGATGTGATGATCTACTCTACCGGCTTCGGCGTGAACCTCGGCGTGGTTTCTACTCTTACAGGCCGCGAGGACTATATTTTATGGGATGAGCAGGATCATGCCTCTATCATCGAAGGCCGCCGCCTCGCTTTCTCTAAAACTCTTAAATACAAGCACAACGATATGGAGTCGCTCGAGAAGCAGCTCCAGCAGTGCGCTCCCGACAAAGTGAAGCTCATCGTCACCGACGGTGTTTTCTCTATGGAGGGCGACGTCGCCAACGTGCCTGAAATCGTGCGTCTGGCAAAGAAATACAATGCTTCGGTGATGGTAGACGAAGCTCACTCGATCGGCGTGTTCGGCAACGGAGGCCGCGGTGTCTGCAACCATTTCGGCGTCACCGACGATGTAGACCTCGTGATGGGCACATTCTCAAAATCATTTGCCTCGCTTGGCGGCTTCATTGCCACAGACAAGGAAATCACCAACTACCTGCGCCACCACTCACGCTCATATATCTTCACCGCCAGCATTACGCCGGCTTCAACCGCCGCTGCCCTCAAGGCAATCGACATCATGATCGAAGAACCCGAGCGCCAAGAGAATCTATGGAAACTCACCAATATGGCACTCGAAGGTTTCCGCAGCCGCGGCTTTGAGATCGGCAACACCTCAACTCCTATCATACCTCTCTTTATCCGCGACAACTTCAAGACTTTCGCCATCACCCGCGACCTTCTTGAAGAGGGTATCTTCGTCAACCCTGTGGTATCTCCGGCAGTAGCGCCCCAAGACACCCTTATCCGCTTCTCGCTGATGGCCACACACACCGCAGAGCAGGTAGAGCACGCACTCGAAACAATTACTAAAGTTTTCCGTAACCACGGCATTATCGAAGGATAATATCCGGGGCTTCCGAAACACTACATAAAAAACAACAATTCCACAATTTTTCCAGAATGAAAAAGAAATTTATCTGCACCGTATGTGGCTTTATCCACGAAGGTGACGAAGCTCCCGAAAAGTGCCCCCAGTGCGGTGCTCCCAAAAGCAAATTCAAAGAACTTGACCAAGCCGCTCTTCTTCAGTTTGTAACCGAGCATGAAATCGGCGTAGCAAAAGGCTGCGACGACGAAATGATCGCCGACCTCACCGCCCACTTCAACGGCGAATGCACAGAAGTAGGTATGTACCTCGCAATGAGCCGTCAGGCCGACCGCGAAGGCTACCCCGAAGTTGCAGAGGCTTTCAAGCGCTACGCTTTCGAAGAAGCTGAGCACGCTGCCAAATTCGCCGAACTCCTTGGCGAGATGGTATGGGATACCCGCACAAACCTTGAGAAACGCATGGCCGCAGAAGCCGGTGCAAACGCCGACAAAATGCGCATTGCAAAACGCGCCAAAGAGCTCAACCTCGACGCCATCCACGACACCGTTCACGAAATGGCAAAAGACGAGGCTCGCCACGGCCAGGGCTTCCAAGGTCTCTACAACCGCTACTTCGGCAAATAAGCCGACCTTTTCGGATAAAAAACAAAGCGACTCGCAATGCGGGTCGCTTTATTTTTATGGATGTACGGGCTTAGTTGTTGGCTACGAGCGATACAATAAGCTCTTTCTCATCTTCAGGATCGGGGAGAATGGTCACTTTGCCTTCGCGGGCAAGCCATCCGAGAGCTGCGAAGACTTCTTTGTCTTTGAGCTTGGTCATCTTTTTGATCTGTTTTACTCCGAGGGCGTCAGCATTGCTGAGGGCTACCCAAACAGAGCCGGCATACATGCCGATAGTTTCTGTGTTCATCTTGCTGATTGTTTAATTAGTTAGACAATTATATTTATATATCGAATTCCGGTTTATCTTGTCGGCAAATTTAAGACATTTTGCGTTAAAATCCTACTATTTATATAACAAATTACGACTATTTTTGTTTTTTAGGCGAACTTTGTGTGATTTTTAGTGTATTTATATATCGTGTTGCCGTCAATTTGGTATGTTTCGGCGGGCAACATCTGCAATACCGGAGCCTTCACCGCCCCTTTATCGCCAAGCGGCGCAGCGACTTCGATATATGCCTCATCCCATAGTCCTGCCTGTATAAAACTGTTGAGCAATGAAGCCCCGCCCTCTACCATAAGCGAGGTGATATTATCCTCACGATACAGACAGCTCAGCGTCTCTTCAAGCGGGCGGTCTGAGGTAATGTGTATACAAGTAAGGTCGGATATCTTGTTGGAGCGGTCAAAGACAATGCGCTTGGGAGAGCTGCCGGCTACCAGACGGGTGTTGAGCCGCGGACTGTCGAGCTCAAACGTGCGTGCCCCTACGGCAATGGCGTCGTGCACGGCACGCCGGCTATGCACGGTAAGCGATGACAGAGGCGTTGAAAATCGCGCGGCAGACTCTCCTCCACATCGCTTGTGATCAAGGTACCCGTCGGCACTCTGAGCCCATTTGAGGGTCACGAAAGGACGGTGGAGAGTATGCGCGGTCATGAAAGTCTTGTTGAGCAAGCAGCTTTCGTGTGCAAGCAGACCGGTAGCAACTTCTATACCGGCCTCCCGCAGCATTGATATTCCCCGCCCGGCCACACGCGGATTGGGATCATCTGCAGCAACCACTACCCTGCCTATATGAATGTCGCAGAGCAACTTGGCGCAGGGGGGCGTCTTGCCATAATGGGAGCAAGGCTCGAGGGTGACATAAATGGTGCTCTCCGGCAAAAGGTGACGGTCAGAATCAGCTACCGAGTTGACGGCATTCACCTCAGCATGGGGCCCTCCGTAATGTCTGTGCCAACCCTCGCCTATTATTCTGCTGTCGGGGGCGACAATGACTGCGCCTACCATCGGGTTGGGTGAAACATGGCCGCGCCCGAGAGCTGCAAGCTCAAGAGCGCGTCGCATATATTTGTAATCGTCGGGAGTAAAAGTCATAATGTCATAAATCTGAATAAGCGGGACTGAAAGTGTCGCCATAGTTTGGATTTCCGGTCTGGATACCTTTTGTCAGCCATCTCACACGCTGCTCACTGCGGCCATGGTTGAAGCTGTCGGGAATCTCGCGGCCGTATGCCTTGCGCTGCAGATAATCGTCGCCGATTTTTGAGGCGGCATTGATGGCGTTCTCCACATCGCCGGCCTCTATGGAGTTGAACATTTCATTGTCAAGGGCTGCCCATACGCCGGCATAGAAGTCGGCCTGCAATTCGAGGCGCACGCTTATGCGGTTTGCCTCGGTCTCACTCAGCTGCGCCATCTGATTGTGGGCGCGGTCAAGAGTGCCGAGCAGATATTGCACATGGTGCCCTACCTCGTGTGCGATTACGTAGGCGTAGGCAAAATCGCCGTCGGCACCGATACTCGTTTTCATATCCTTGAAGAAGTCGAGGTCGATATAAACAGTCTGGTCGGCGGAGCAATAGAAGGGGCCTGTCTGCGATGTGGCATTTCCGCAGCCCGACTGCACGGCACCGGAGAAAAGCACCATCTTGGGACATTCGTACTCACCCCAGCCCTGCCGCTGGAATTCACGGGTCCACACATCCTCTGTGCCTGCGAGAACCTGCGAGGCAAAAGTGGCGAGCCGCTCGTCTTCGGCGTCGGGAGTGTATTCCTGCTGTGCATATTGAGGCTGCAGAGCCCCGCTGCCCATGATGTTGCCGAGCACATCGCCAATGCCACCACCCGAGAAGAGTGTGATGGCAGCTACGATAATCACTCCCACAATACCGCCGCCAATACCTAATTTGCGGCCTGTGCCGCTACCGCGGCGATCTTCGATGTTGCCGCTGCTGCGGCGTCCGGTCATGCGCATGGTCTGATAAATAAACAGTTGATGTTTTTAAGTTTCGCAAACTTCAGTTGAATAATATATCAACCCTGCGAACGCGGTAAAAGTTCAAAAGAATCGACATAAATCTCGGTGATAGTGCGTCTTATGGCATTATGGTCGTCCCACGCACGGGTGCGGATTTTGCCTTCTACAAGGAGCTTTGAGCCTTTGCGGATATATCTCTCGGCAAACTCGGCCGCACGTCCCCACATGACGATATTGTGCCACTCGGTGATTTCGGGGAGTTCTATCTCACGGCCCTCGGCGTCTCGTCCGCGCCGACGCTCGTTTGTGGCAAGGGTAAACTCGGCAACGGGGCTGCTGTCTACCATTCTCATTTTGGGGTCGCGGCCTACATTGCCGCAAAGTATCACTTTGTTCATTGTATAAATTTGGGTGCTAATATGAATAGGCCGAGACTGATACCGGCGTTGAAATGATGGCGCGATGTGGAGTAGTTGCAATACGCGCTCAGCGTGGCAAAGGGCAATTTGCACGCCACGGCGAACTCGCCGAAGAAGTGCGCCGTTCCGAACCAACGGCCATATCGCGCGAGCCCTCCGGCAGTCTCCACGATCGTGCGCGCCGGCACAAAACCGCTCATTGTGAGCCGGGCCGACAAGGTAGAGTTATATTTATAAACCGGCACAAGCGAGGCTGCGGCAAAACTCGTCGCCCGCAAGCCGGGATCGAATACATTGTACGACGCCGGAGTGGGAGTAAACGCCGGCGCAGTGGAGATTGTGGCATAGTAGCTTTGCAGGAGCGGCCGTGTCGAAGCCATCAGCTCACCTTCGACACCCAAGGAGAAGTGCTTGCCGATATTGAAATAATCGCGCTCGCGCCAATGAAGCTGAATCCATCTGAGATTGTCGCTATGGTCTGTCTCATCAATGGCGTTATGGAAATGGGAGCGCCCGATAACAGCCGACACCGTACCGCGGCGTTGAAATCCCGAGGTGGGATAATTGTAGTCATCGAGTGTGGAAGAGCTGTAAGCGGCGTAGGCTTGGGCAAGGTTGAGGCCGATATTGTCGCGTCCCGCAAGATAACTCTCGGGGTCGCTGTTGCGGTAGAAGGTGTTGTAAAGCCTGCCTCCGCCTACACCAACTTCACCGCTTCCTTTCCGGCCGGCGGCAAAAGACCATGCGAGACGGCCGAAATATTCATGATCGATGACAAACGAGGGCTCGTTGTCTTTAAAAAACAACTTTTCATTTTCATGGAAACGTTGCCTCGACGCCACTGCAGTAAGCTTCAACGCCGACGGCAGCCGCGAGGGCAGAAATATCGAGCCGCTCAGCATACCGGCCATGTAGCTTTGGCCAATCCAAGCCTCAACGTCGGCATTGACGCTGCTGAAGCTCAGCGATGAATATCCGGCCCGAAGATAGAGGAAGCTGTTATTCGATGATGTGATATATGCCCCGGCACCAAGCGATATCTTTTTCTTGACAGATATGTCGAGATTGAGGTTGAAGAGACCGGTGCTGTCGACCGGCACTGCCGACGGTGTGAGCTTGTTGAGTTTGTCAGAACCAAGTGCGCGGTAAAAGGCAAGCCTTGCACGGTCTACACCTATGGTATCTTCACCCTTGGCCGGATTGAAAAGATAGCGTATATACTCATTTTGCCTCGGCGAGCCTCCGCTTACCTTGACATCGGAAAAACGCAGAGCCGGAGTGCGCATGCGGAATGTCTTGCGGCGCATATCGCGCACGTCGCCGGAAATACGGGTGTGGACACGGGCTTTGATAGAGTCCATCATTTCCATCGTGCGCCGGTAGCCTTTTTCATATATCTGCTGCGCAGCGCCGAAATCGAGCAGGCCGAATTCGCTGAGCTTAATGCGCACCTTGACACCGTCGCGCTCGGGCAGGTCGTAGGTCTGAGGCACCATGACGAGCATTTCGAGCTGGTCCATATAGCTGTTGGGAGGCCCGTCGGACGGAGCGGAGACATCAAAACCAAGCATTACCGACGGGGCGAACTCACTGCGCATTACATCGACGGGGAAATTATCGTAGATACCGCCGTCGTAGTATACGTCGCCATCTATCCTGATAGCCTGAAATACAAGAGGGAAGCTCATGGAAGCCCGCACGGCGTCGGCAAGATCGCCGCCGGCGAATACATGCTTGCAGCGGCGTGTCATATTCGAAGCCACAGTGCGGAGCGGCACAAAGAGCTTGTCGAAGTCGCCCCCGCATTGGGCCGTGTTGGCACTGAAAATCTCCATGAAGCCAAACTGCATTGGCGCAGGCGAGATGAGCGATTGAGGATTGAAGCGCTTGCCGCTGATACTGTCGGTGTGCCCCACCTGCATGGAAAACAGCTGTGGCGACACGCGGTCGGAAGAAAAATAATACGTGAACTCAGGGTCGACCGTACCGGTAGACATATAGCCGAAGTATGGCGATGTAATCAGAGCCATCATCTCTTCGGGTGTATATCCTATGGCATAGAGCGCACCGACAATGGCACCCATCGATGTGCCTGTGATATAGTCGATGGGGATATCGTTTTCCTCAAGAGCCTTAATGGCGCCGATGTGGGCGATACCCTTCGCACCGCCGCCGCTGAGCACAAGTCCGACCGACTGATGCGACCCCAGCGCTGCCTGTGGCAGCGCTGATGTCGAAGTCAGGAGAAAAACGAAAAGAAGAAAAAAGCACTTAAGAACCCTCATGGGCAGCTACATTGATGAAATAGTTGAAAAGTTACAGCTTTCAATTAAAACGCTGCAGGCTTGAAAAAGTTCGCGCCCGTGGCAAAAATTTTTATTTCGAGCCGATGTAGCTGTCTTTGAAGCCCAAGAAATAGAGCACACCGTCGAGGCCGATTGTCGAAATCGACTGGCGGGCTGTCTGCTTCACCTTGGGTTTGGCATGGAAGGCTATGCCAAGGCCGGCAGTGGAGAGCATGGGCAGATCGTTGGCACCGTCGCCAACTGCTATGGTCTGGGCTATGTTTATATTTTCAACCTGAGCTATTATGCGCAGGAGCTCGGCCTTGCGCTTGCCGTCGACAATATCGCCGACGTAGCGGCCGGTAAGTTTGCCGTCGACAATCTCAAGCTCGTTGGCATATACATAGTCGAAGCCGAAACGACGCTTGAGGTAATTGCCGAAATAAGTGAAACCGCCCGAGAGTATGGCCGTCTTGTAGCCGGTGCGTTTGAGCACGGCCATCATGCGCTCTACTCCTTCGGTTATGGGCAGATTCTCGGCGATGTCCTGCATTACACTCTCGTCAAGGCCTTCGAGCAGGGCGACACGGCGGCGGAAACTCTCGCAGAAATCAATCTCACCGCGCATGGCGCTCTCGGTGATGGCGCGCACCTGCGGGCCTACGCCTGCGCGGTCGGCGAGCTCGTCGATTACCTCGGTCTCGATAAGGGTAGAGTCCATATCGAAGCATATCAACCGGCGGCAGCGGCGGAACACGTTGTCTTCCTGAAGCGAGATATCAAATTCCTCGGCCTGCGATATCTCCATGAAGCGGCTGCGCATAGTGGCGATGTCGAGCGGATTGCCTCGCACCGAAAACTCTACGCATGCCTTCGAGCGCGGCTCTTCGTTATCGCTGAGCGGCATACGGCCTGTAAGGCGCTGTATGCTGTCGATATTGAGCTGCTGGCGAGCTATCTCATCGGTAACCAAGGCTATATGCTTGGCCTTGAGCTGACGGCCCAGTATGGTGATAATCCAGCGGTTTTTACCCTGACGCGACACCCAGCTCTCATAATCTTCGATAGAAATGGGCGAGAAACGTATCTTCACGCTCAATTCATAGCACTTGAAGAGGAGGTCTTTCATTATGTCGCCGGAGCGCTCTGATGTGGTGCGGAAGAGTATGCCCAGCGACAGGCTGTGATGTATGTCGGCCTGACCGATGTCAAGAATCTGCGCTTCATGGCGCGACAGGATTTCGGCGAGGGCGGCAGTGACGCCGGGACGGTCGTCGCCTGAGATATTTATGAGTATAAGTTCTATGTTAGCTTCCTTAGTCATTGTATATATTGCTTACTTCGCTACCGGGATTTCGATTCTGAATGTAGTCCCGACCCCGGGAGCTGATTGTTTTACAAATATTTTACCGCCGTGGTATTGCTCGATGATTCGCTTGGCGAGCGTGAGTCCGAGCCCCCAGCCGCGGCTCTTGGTGGTGAAGCCGGGGTTGAATACGGTCTTGAAATTCTTGCGGCTTATGCCTTTGCCGGTATCGGCCACTTCAATAAATGCATTGAGCGGGCCGGCGCCGGTAGAGACATCGATCCGCCCGCTGCCGTCCATGGCGTCGACGGCATTCTTTATAAGGTTTTCTATCACCCAAGCCAAGAGCGGCGCACATGCCTTGATATCCACATGGTGAGAAAATGGGTGCCACTGCAGCGATATGCGGGGTGAAATGCGGGTAGACATATAAGAAACGGCGTCGCCCACAGTGGCGTTGAGGTCGGCGGAGTCCATGCGCGGGGCGCTGCCTATCTTCGAAAAGCGCGAGGCTATGGTGCTGAGGCGGTTGACATCCTTGTTCATCTCGGCAAGAGTGTCGGCGTCGACTCCCATGTCGGGCAGCAGCTCCATCCATGCCATAAGCGACGATATCGGTGTTCCGAGCTGGTGAGCGGTCTCTTTCGACAGGCCGACCCACACCTTGTTCTGCTCCGCCTTCTTTGTAGAGAGCACGGCGAAATATACCACAGCGATAAACGACAGCATTACCAGCACCAGTATATAAGGAAACACACTCATGCGACGCAGCAAGGTAGAATCGTCATAATATAGCTTCTGCACCTCTCCGGGCGCTATATCAATCTCAATCATCTTGCCGGAGGCTGCAAGATCGGCAAGCTTGGAGTTGAGGTAGGCGAGATTGCGCTCGTTCTGCGGCGAGCCTATGCCCAATGTATCGCCGGGAACAGGCAGATTGAAATTGCGATATTGCAGTATATGCCCCTCGCCGTCGGTAAGCAGTACAGGGATGGTAGTGTTGCTCTTTATAATACCTAAAAGGAAATCGATGTTGGTGTCGCCATTGTCGGCACTCGTTGTCACCGACACAATTTCCTTAGTGGCGTCGGCCCACAGCTGCATACGGTCGCGCTCCACATCCGAGAGGTCTCTGATAAGGCCGTCGGAGAAATAGAGGAAAAGCGCAACCACCGCGGCAGCGGCAACAAGGAACGCAATTTTGCCATATCGGCGCAGTTCATATATATTTGCCATAGCAGTGCAAAATTAGTCAAACCTCAGCACAAATGCAAGCCTCCTTTATAACACCCTGATTATCAAGTACCATTTAAAATTGATGAATTTTTTTTGAAAAAAAGTTGCTAAAAAATTTGCATAATCAAAAAATAGGTCGTAACTTTGCAACGCTTTTGAGAAAGACGGGGTGTAGCTCAGTTGGTTAGAGTACGCGTCTGGGGGGCGTGAGGTCGCTAGT
>OFGN01000096.1_pt1 | contig 93511 bp, 74 predicted proteins | sample 1521821 | NCBI WGS metagenome assembly OFGN01 (sample SAMEA3504094, study PRJEB24116) | mouse gut metagenome | biome: mouse gut; feature: mouse-associated habitat; material: faeces | place: Denmark | collected 2011
GCAGTTGATCTGGTTTCATTTTGCAAAGATAACACTATACTCTTGATACTCTCTCTCCCGCCCACCGGAAAAATCCGCTGACCCGTGATTTTCGCCGATAGTACACTTTTAGTACACGCTATAAAAGAAATAATGACTGAAAATCAAGCGATTATCAGTCATTATGTGTACCCGGACCCGGGATCGAACCGGGATGGATTGCTCCACCGGTGTTTGAGACCGGCGCGTCTACCGATTCCGCCATCCGGGCTGGCGCTGTGGAGGGTAGTCTCCGTTTTGCAGTTGCAAAGATAGGTATTCTTTTCCACACGTGCAACAAAGATGCAAAGAAGTTTCTGCAGTAAGGTGGCATTAAGATTATGAAGAGGCATTATGATGTTGGGGGCTGGGATTATGCCTGTGTGATAAAGGTGAGGGGACGCCTGCCTCACGGCAGATGTCCCCCCGGGATTATTGAACTGGTAATAAAGGGTCAGATATAATAGTGTGGAATCCCCTTCCTTTGCTTATATCTTTTATCGGTTAGTATCATGCTATGGTTTGTAGCTTTGCTCTTATGATGTTGCTTTATGTTAGAGTTCGTTTCAATTTTGGCGGTGTTGTAGAGCTTTCCTTCCTTGATGGTATGAGACAGAAAAAAAGTGCCACGTTGAGGGGGGATGCTATCCCCCGGCGACACCCTTTTTGCATGTTCAATAAATAATATCCGTTTTATTGTATTTTCTTTATACCGTCGGCTTTAAAATTTTGGTTTAAAAAGCTGATTTAAAGCGGTGCTAAATATACAATTACAATGATATTGCTCTGATTCGCTTCTATTTTCTAAATGCAAATGTATGCAATTAATCAAGATTTACCAAATATTTTTGCATCTCTTTGCATGTATTACCGGCTTTGTGGGGCATGAGAAGGCGATTTCGTTCTTTTTCTCCAAGAATGTAGCCAAAATGGCGAATGCGGCATTGCTCTATTGGTGGGATTAATGGAGAATCCGCCAGTTGGCGGGGTAAAGGTTGTTGGAGCGGTTCCCAAGATGGTTGACAAACCCGAGCGGGTGACCGTTGTGGGTGAGCAGGAGGTGTCCACGCGGGGCATCGAATCCTGGGAGGGATTCGCGGCGCAGGTAGGCCAGTGCTGTAGGCAGATCGGCTTCGGCTGAGGGGAAGGCGTCTTGCTTGAGTGCCAGGGAGAGTGCCAGTCCTTGGGAAGGGATGACCGAGCGTCCTTTAACGGTTCCTATCCCGATGCCTTGATGGATTATATCCAGGTGTTGTTGCAGGGCTTGGAGCAGGGGGGTGTCGGCATCGTGGATGGCATAAAGTGTTTCACCGTTACACTGAACGGGAAAATCGCCGTCGACCCATCTGGCGCATTGAGATGTTGCTGCGGGGGGTATGTTGGATAACGGATTATTTTTGCCGGTGCGGTTGGTTGTGGCTTTCCGTTGTTTTTTAGTTATTGCCGGCGTGATGTCGGCCTGTTGTGAGCCTGGCTTTTGAAGCACGGCCATGAACAGCCCTTCGCCATGTATGCGTCCCGGAATGAAGCGCATTCCGCCTGTGGGGGAGATGATGATGCCTTCGGCTGACGCAGGGAGCGGGATTGACACCGGGATTGCGCCGGAGGTTTGTGTGAGCCAGGCTATGTTTTCCTCGTTTTCGGTGGTGTTGAAAGTGCAGGTGGAATAAACCAGATACCCGCCTGGACGGAGTGCCGCCCAAAGGTTTCCAAGGATTTCGCGCTGGCGTGCGGCGCATTCGGCCACCAGCCCTGTGTTCCATTGGGAGCGGGCTGTTTCATCTTTGCGCATCATCCCTTCGCCTGAGCAGGGCACATCGGCTGCCACGATGTCGAACCATCCGGGGAGGTTGCGGAACCGTGCGGTGTCGCCGCGTGTCACCGCGATGTGTGGATAGCCCCATTTCATTATGTTTTCTTTCAGGATTTCAGCCCGTCGGAAATCGAATTCGTTTGCAACGACGAATGAGCCGTCGGGCAGTGAGTCGATGGCGGCTGTGGTTTTACCTCCCGGTGCCGCGCAGGCATCAAGGTAGCGGATAGCGCTTTCACCAGGCCGCGTTTTGTTGTTGTCGAGCAACCTGACGAGGTGTGCTACTACGTGGGAGGTAATCATCGATGAGGCGTCCTGCACATAATATATGCCTTGATGCATGGCGGGGTCGTGGGTGAAGTCGGGGCGTTCGGGCAGATAGAGGCCGTGACCGCACCAAGGCACTGTGACCGCGCCGGAGGCTATCCCTATGTTCTGCCCGTGGGTTTTGCGCGGGTTCAGGCGTATGGAAACCGACGGCGGGGTGGTTTCAAGGGCTTCAATCAGGGAGGGGGCCAGGCCGGGTAGTTGTTTCCCGATAAATTCCTTGAATTCACTGCTTAACGGTTGCATCGGCGTTGTCGGGTTGGTTTTCGTTGTCGGGTTGTGCCGGTTTTTTGATTTCGGCAGGATAGGATACGCGTGCGTGGTACATGCTCCGCAGGCGGGATATGAAACATTCCTTTATGTCGCGTATGTCGCGGAACGATAGCGGTGAATCATTGTGCAACCCTTCGGCCACCTGTGTGTCGATAAGTCGGTTGACCAATGCCCGGATGGCATCCTGCGAATGGTCGGGCATGCTTCGGGATGCCGCCTCGACGGTGTCGGCCATCATCAGCAGCGAAGCCTCGCGGGTCTGCGGGTTAGGCCCGGGATATGTGAATGCTTCGGCATCGGCTTCGCCGTCGGGGTTCTGCCGGCAATACATCGTGAAGAAATATTTTGCTTTCCCACGTCCGTGATGCTGGGATATGAAATCGCGGATTACGGATGGCAGTTTCGCTTTTTCGGCTTTTTTAAGGCCGTCGGCAACATGGCGTATTATTATGCCTGCACTTTGCATGGGGTTCAGGGTGTCGTGAGGGTTGACGCCGTGCTGGTTCTCGGTGAAGAAGGCCGGGTTGTCGATTTTGCCTATGTCGTGATAGAGTGCGCCTGCCCTGACAAGCTGCACGTTTGCCCCTATGCGGTGGGCTGCCTCGGTGGCGAGGTTGCTCACTGCCATTGAGTGCTGGAATGTGCCGGGGCATTCCTGGGAGAGTTCGCGCAGGATTTTGTTGTTTATGTCGGAAAGTTCCACCAGTGTTACTACTGAAACCATGCCGAAGAGTTTTTCCACTATGAAAATCAGGATATAGGCGAAGGATATCAGTACGGTGTTTATGCCGAAGTAGCCGATCAGCCTCCAGGATAGCGAAGAGAGCGAGCCTGTGGTCATAAGCTCGAAGCCTACATACGACACCACGTAGGCCAGGAATGCGATAGCTGCCGAGCGGAGCAGCTCGGAGCGTCGCGACAGCTCTTTCAGGGAGAAAATCACCGCTGTTCCCGCCATGATTTCCACAAACAGGAATTCAAGGGGGAATGATGCCACCACGGAGCATAGTGTCAGCTCGATTATGTAGACGAAGAATGCCGTGCGGGAGTCGTAGAACACGGTGACGATTACCGGCAGGATTGCAAGCGGCACGGTGTAAAGCCCCCATCGGAAGGCGTGCGCCACCACTGATGAGAAGACAAAGAAGAACACCGTGAGCAGTATAAGGGGCAGCACGCGCGACGGCTGCCGCAGCTGGTCGGGATAGAAGAATTGCAGCAGCCCATAGATCATCCCCAGGGCAAGCACCACCATTATTGTCTGGCCAATGAGGGTGTTGAACCGGCGGGAATGGTCGTTGTTGTCGTGTTTGTCGAGTGTGGCTTCATAAGTTTTCAGCACCTGGTAGAGCTGCGGGGTTACGATTTCCCCTTGCGAGATAATGCGTTCCCCTTTCTGAATCACCCCGATTCCTGCCACTATGGGCTGGATCAGGGTTTCGTGGTAGAGGTGTGTGGCCTCCTTGTCCTCGATTATGTTGGGTTGCAGGAGCCCGGAGATACCTGCCGCCCTGAAGGCGCGGTGGTCGGCGTTTCCGGCAAGGGAGTCGACCATGGCATAGGCGTCGCGTTGGGAGAGGTAGCCTGATGTGGGGCGTGACAGGTTTTTGTTGTTTTCTTTGAATTTCACTTCGGGCAGGTCGCCGCGTGCGATGCGGGCTGCTGTGGCCTGGTCGACTATACCACGGCGGTAAACCCTGTCGACTGCTGATGCGAGGCGTGCTTTTAATGCTGCGGGTACGGAGTCGTTCGACTGTATTGCCGCGATTACGCGTGCGCCCATCGAGGCATCTCGTCGGTAAATAGGCACCATTGTGGCCTCCACGCTGTCAATCATCTGCTTTACGGTGGCGGAGTCGCGGTAGATGGTGATGTCGAACGGGGCGGTCAGGAGGTTGTAGGTCCAGGGGCGGTTCTCCTCGTAAGTGTATTTGTGTTTGTTGTCGCGCGGCATGAAATAGACCATTATGGCGGTCGCCACGACGAAAATCAATGCGAGGTATATTTTGTTGTTCGCGGGAGTCTTCATTATAAGGGTTGTTCGCGGGAGTTAAAAATCTTTTGGAAAAATTCAGGCAACCTCTGATAATCTGGGTTCGATGCCGATGGTTATCAGGGGGTCAGATGCGTGCTACTTTTTCCACCCCGGGAATTTTTCGGACTTTGGCACACAGGTCGTTTATCCCTGTCGCATCGGTTACCAGCAGCGACATGTCGCATTGGAACACTTCTTTCTCGGTGCGTATGTCGAGGGAGCGTATGTTGAGTGAAAGATGTGTGGAAATCAGCGATATAAGCTCATGCAGGATTCCTTGGCGGTCGATTCCCTCTATATGTATGTTGGCCAGGAACCTGGCGTCGCTAACCTCCCAGCGGGTGGAGAGCAGCCTCGGCCCGAAGCTTGCCTTGAGCGCCCCTGCCCTGGGGCAGTCGAGCGAATGCACCACCACCTCCCCGTCGTCGTCGATGAAGCCGAGCACATCGTCGCCCGGCACAGGGTTGCAACAACCTGCAAGGCGGAAATTGGCTTCGCCGTTGTCATCATACTTCAACACATACGTTTCCTTTGTGTTGATGGGTGTTTTGGCCGGGGCGGCCGGGGCGGTTGTTTCAGGTTGCTCCTTTGCGGGGTTCCGCCCCCACAGGCGTGCCAGCAGGCGCTTGGTTGCGGAGCTTTGTTTGCGGAGGGTCTTTACCACATATTCGTTGAGCACGATTTCCTGGTTGCCGAGCAGGTAGTAAAGTTCCTCTTTGCTCGCTGCCTTGAACAGCCCCATTACCTTTGTGATGGCCACGTTGTCGTCGGCAATATCGTTTTCCTTCAGGAATTTCGCGAATATACCCTTTCCTGCGGCGATTGCGGGTTGGTGTAGTTTCCTCAATGATGCCCGCAGCCTGGTTTTCCCTTTCGCCGTGGCCAGGAAATCGATCCATTCCGGTTTCGGGGTCTGGCTTTGTGAGGTCAGCACCTCCACCTGGTCGCCCGAATTCAGTTTCTGGCTCAGAGGCACGAGTTTGTGGTTCACTTTCCCGGCTATGCAGCGGCATCCTATCTGGGTGTGGAGGTGGAAGGCCACGTCGAGCACCGTGGCATCCATCGGCAGGGTTATAAGTTCGCCCTTAGGGGTGAACACCACGATTTCCGATGCGAAAAGGTTGAGCTTGAGGGTGTCGAGGAAGTCGAGCGCATTCGGTTCGGGGTCGTCGAGAATGTCCTTGATGGTGTGGAGCCACGCGTTTAGTTCCGATTCCTCGTCCCCTTCGCCTACTTTGTATTTCCAGTGTGCGGCAAAACCTTTCTCGGCAATCTCGTCCATCCGGCGAGAACGGATCTGCACTTCTATCCAGTTTCCGTCAGGCCCCATCACTGTCAGGTGCAGGGCCTGGTATCCGTTGGCTTTCGGGTTCGAAATCCAGTCGCGTGTGCGGTCGGGGTGCAGGCGGTAGATGTCGGTTATGGCCGAATATATCTGCCAGCATATGCTTTTTTCCTGTGCGGGGTCGTCGCAGTCGAACACTATTCGTGCGGCGTAAAGGTCGTAGACCTCCTCGAACGGGATATGTTTCGTCTCCATCTTGTTCCAGATGGAATATACAGATTTCACGCGTGCCTTGGCGGTGTATTTCAGTCCCATCCGGTCGAGCCGCGCCAGCACCGGGGCGGCGAAGTTTCGGTAGATTTCGTTACGGCTCCCTTCGGTGGCCGCGATTTTGCGGCTTATGTTGTTGAAGGCGTCGGGATGTTCGTATTTGAAGCTGAGGTTTTCCAGCTCGGTCTTTATGGCGAACAGTCCCAGGCGGTGTGCCAGTGGGGCGTATATGTAGAGGGTTTCCCCGGCGATTTTGTATTGCTTGTTGGGGGCCATCGAGCCGAGTGTGCGCATGTTGTGCAGGCGGTCGGCCATCTTTATCAGCACCACCCTGATGTCTTCCGACATTGTAAGGAGCAGTTTGCGGAAATTTTCGGCTTGTGCGGAAGCCTTGTCGCCGAATATACCCCCTGAGATTTTTGTCAGCCCCTCGACGAGCTGGGCGATTTTCTTTCCGAAATTCTGTTCGATATCCTCGACTGTATAGTCAGTGTCCTCGACCACGTCGTGTAGCAACGCCGCGCAAATCGAGGTGGAGCCCAGCCCGATTTCCTGGCTTGCGATTTTTGCCACGGCTATTGGGTGAAGTATGTAGGGTTCGCCTGAACGCCGCCTGATTCCTTTGTGTGCCTCTTTTGCGAATTTGAAAGCGCGTTCGATTATTTCCACTTTTTTGCGGTGGTTGCTTTTCAGATATCCGTCAAGCACTTCGCGGAAAGCATCTTCGATTATGCGGTCCTCGGCTTCGGTTGTGAAATTCTTTGTGTCGTTCATCGGTAGCTCCTTTGTGGTTGCCGGTCAGGCGTAAGGGATATAATTCGCAAATTTACAACATTCCCCCCAATCGTCAAACACTTGCGGAGGGTGTTTCGGCTCATGATGTCGTAATAAGAAATGGCGGTAAAACATGTGATTTGGTGAATTTCCCCGCATCGGCAACCTGAATATCGAATTAATTGTTAACTTTGTGGAAAGAAGGGGGTGGTGGCGCATATGCCTCGGCCCCGTTACCAACGACAGAGACCGGATGGATGATAAGAAACTGTTTCTACTTGATGCGTATGCATTGATTTACAGGGCATATTATGCCTTGATAGGAGCGCCCCGCATAACGTCGACGGGGTTTAACTCCTCGGCCGTGTTCGGCTTTTGCAACACTCTCGACGAAATCCTCCGGAAGGAGAATCCGTCGCATATCGCCGTGTGCTTCGACCCGCACGGCCCCACTTTCCGTCATGAACTTTATTCCGGATACAAGGCCAAACGCGAGGCGCAGCCTGAGGATATATCCCTGTCGGTGCCTATTATAAAGGAGATTGTCGAGGCTTACCGGATTCCCGTGTTCGAAGTCCCGGGGTATGAGGCCGACGATGTTATCGGCACTTTGTCGCGGATGGCTTCGGAGCAGGGGTATATGACCTATATGATGACCCCCGACAAGGATTACGGCCAGTTGGTGAGCGACAATGTGGTGATGTACAAACCGTCGCTACGGGGGCAGGGTTCGGAATTGCGCGGCCCTCGTGAGGTGTGTGCCCGTTATGACATAGATTCCCCCTTGCAGGTAATCGACCTCCTGGCTTTGGAGGGTGACGCTATCGACAACATACCTGGGTGTCCCGGCGTAGGGCCTAAAACGGCATCGAAGCTTATAAGGGAATACGGGTCGGTAGAGAACCTTTTGGCCAATGCCGCCGGGATAAAGGGGGCCCTTGGGAAGAAAATACAGGAAAACGCCGACAATATCCGCTTTTCCAAACATCTGGCGACCATACGCCGCGATGTCCCGTTAGAGGTGGATTTCGACACACTCCGCCGTGAGCCTGAAGATACGGAGCGGCTGCGTGAAATTTTCACGCGTATGGAATTCAAGACATTCCTGTCGCGGCTGCGTAAACCTGCCACGGGCGGTGAGGATGATAAAAAGGCATCCGAGCCTGAAAAAAAAGGCGGGGAAACCATGCAGCCCTCGCTTTTCGATTTTATCGAGGGGGAAGCCGCCGCAGTTGGTGGTCATGATGCAACGTCGACCGGGGATACGCCCGGTGGCGGTGATGAGGGCTATGCCTCGCTTTCTGCCGCCGGTTACCGGGAAGTGACCGATGCCGTGGCACTGGCGCAGGCGGTTGCCGAGGCATGCAAAGCCCAGGCAACCGGAATCGCGCTATATGCGGTCGGGGCAGAGGCGATGACTGCCGATTTCAGGGGGATGGCCTTTTCGGCCGCCGAAGGTGAAAGCGTGTTTGTAACCGTTCCCGCCGATGCCGAAGCGCGTGCCGGGGTCATGGCTGCGCTCGAACCGTTGTTTACAAATAGCGGGAGTGTGCTGGTCAGTCACGATATAAAACGCGACATGGTGTTGCTGCGTCGTGAGGGGATAGGGCTTTCGGCTTCTTATTTCGACACGTCGCTGGCTCATTATGTGCTACAGCCGGAGATGCGTCACCGTCAGGCCGACATAGCAGCCTCGGTGCTCCGTTACCATACGGCCGATTATGCCGAAGCATCCTCATCGCGTAAGCCATATATGCCTTTGCCGGCAGGAACCGAATTGGAACGGCTTTGTGAGCAGGCCGATATAACCCTGCGCCTTTACAGGCCGTTGCGCGGGCTGCTTGAGGCAAACAGGCAGCAGGCGTTGGTCGATGACATAGAGCTGCCGCTTGCCCGTGTGCTTGCCGATATGGAATGGACTGGTGTGCGCATCGATTCGGCGGAACTGCACCAGCTTTCACAGCAGCTTACCTTGCAGGTGCGCGACATCGAGGAGCGTGCCTACGAACTTGCCGGGGAACGGTTCAATATCAGTTCCCCCATGCAGGTGGGTGAAATCCTTTTCGGAAAGATGAAGCTCGATGCCAAGGCGAAGCGCACCAAGACCGGGGCTTTCTCCACGACCGAGGAGATTTTGGAGAAGCACCGCGCCGCCCACCCGATAGTGGGGCTGATACTGGAGGCCCGCAGCCTTAAAAAACTTTTGGCCACTTATATCAATGCCCTGCCGGGCATGGTGAATCCCGTTACAGGGAAGATTCACACCACGTATAACCAGACGGTGACTGCTACCGGGCGCATCTCGTCGGCTAATCCTAACCTTCAGAACATCCCTATCCGCACCGATGACGGGCGCGAGGTGCGGAGGGCGTTCATTGCCGACCCGGGATGTGTTATCCTGTCGGCCGATTATTCGCAGATAGAGTTGCGCCTGCTTGCGGCATTAAGTAACGACCCGGAGCTTACGGAGGCGTTCCGCGAGGGGCTTGACATACACCGTGCCACGGCGTCGAAGATTTTCCATGTGCCGTTCGACGAGGTTACCGACGACCAGCGCCGCAAGGCCAAAACAGCCAATTTCGGCACCGTCTACGGCATTTCGGCCTTCGGCCTGTCAGAGCGTCTCTCCATTCCGCGCTATGAGGCGAAGGAGCTGATTGACGGGTATTTCCGAACTTATCCGCATATCAAGGAATTTATAGCCGAATCGATAGAGAAAGCCCGTAGGGACGGGTATGTGACCACCATTATGGGGCGCACCCGCTTCCTGCCGGATATAAATTCACGTAATGCCACAGTGCGCAGTTATGCCGAACGGAATGCCGTCAACGCCCCGTTGCAGGGTTCGGCGGCCGATATAATCAAGATAGCCATGATACGCATCCATGAGGAGATGAGCCGTTTGGGATTGCGTTCGCGTATGGTGATGCAGGTTCACGACGAACTTGTGTTCAATGTAGTGCCTGACGAACTGCCGCAGTTGCAGGAGCTTGTGACACGGCTGATGAGCGGGGCTTTCAGCGGTTCCGTGCCGCTTGAGGTTGCCTCGGGTACCGGCAACAACTGGCTTGAAGCACATTGATGTGATTTTGGACAGGAAATAATTTTACGACCTACATAGATTAAACAAGAATCATAAATATCATGGAGAACCATCCTGAGAATGACCCGAAATACAGCGGCCTTGCCGTGAATGCCGGGGTGGCGCAGCCCCCCGTTGTCAATCCCTACCTTAAACCGAGGCGGAAAGCCCCCCTGCCGTCGGCTTCGGAGCTGGTGGAGGGGATTCTGAAAGGGGATGTCACACGTCTGGCACGTGCAGTGACCCTTGTCGAAAGTGTTGCCCCGGCGCATCAGGCGATTGCCCATGAGGTGATTGAGAAGTGTCTGCCTTATTCGGGTAAGAGCCGTAGGATAGGTATAACCGGGGTGCCTGGGGCGGGGAAATCGACGTCGATCGACGTGTTCGGGCTTCATGTGCTGCGTAACGGCGGGAAGCTTGCCGTTCTTGCCATCGACCCGTCGTCGGAACGGTCGAAAGGGAGTATCCTCGGCGACAAAACACGCATGGAAAAGCTTTCGCAACATGAGTCGGCTTTTATCCGCCCTTCACCGTCGGCCGGTTCCCTCGGCGGGGTTGCCCGTAAGACCCGTGAGACCATAATCCTTTGCGAGGCAGCGGGCTATGACAATATATTCGTTGAGACGGTGGGGGTGGGGCAAAGCGAGACCGCCGTGCATTCGATGGTCGATTTCTTCCTGCTTATCCAGCTTGCAGGCACCGGCGACGAGTTGCAGGGCATCAAGCGCGGCATCATGGAGATGGCCGACGGTATCGTAATCAACAAAGCCGACGGCGACAATATCGACCGTGCACGCCTGGCGCAGGCCCAGTTCCGTTCGGCCCTGCATCTTTTCCCCACGCCACCGTCGGGGTGGACTCCCGAGGTGCTTACATATTCGGGCTATTTCGAGCTTGGCATAACAGAGGTGTGGGATATGATTGACCGTTATTTCGACTTTGTGAAAGAGAACGGTTATTTCGAGCGCCGCCGCCATGAGCAGGCACGCTACTGGATGTATGAGACCATCGATGCGGAACTGCGCCGCCGCTTTTACGAGGACCCCGACCGGGCGGCACGCATCGCCACTGCCGAACGGTTGGTGCTGTCGAACCGGCTTTCGCCGTTTGCGGCTGCACATGAATTGCTCGACGGGCTGTCGTGATATTCTTACTTACACAATAAACAAAAACACATAGAGATATGAAAAAGAAACCTCTTGCACTCTATCGCAATGACCCGTGGCTGGCACCTCATGCAGATGCCATCGAGGGGCGTCATGCAGATGCTGTCCGGAAGGAAGCCGAACTCACTGCCAACTCGAATTCGCTGAAGGATTTCGCCAATGCGCACCAGTATTTCGGGCTTCACCGCCAGGGTGACTGGTGGGTTTTCCGCGAATGGGCGCCCAATGCCAGGCAGATTTTCCTGGTAGGTGATTTCTCCGGTTGGGAGGAGAGGCCCGAGTTTTCGTTGAACCCGCTGAAAAACGGGGTCTGGGAAATCCATATCCCGGCCAATGTGATGCATCACGGGCAGCTCTATAAGATGAGCGTGCATTGGGACGGGGGGCAAGGGCTGCGTATCCCGGCTTATGCCAACCGTGTGGTGCAGGATGAGAACACACATATCTTCTCGGCGCAGGTGTGGGACCACGCCCCGTTCAAATGGGATGTCGACGATTTCGTGCCCGACACCCGCCCGTTGCTTATCTATGAATGCCATATCGGTATGGCACAGGAGCGTGAGGGTGTGGGGACATACAAGGAATTCCGCGACAAGGTGCTCCCCCGCATTGCCGCCGACGGTTATAACGCCATCCAGATTATGGCTATCCAGGAGCATCCCTACTACGGGTCGTTCGGCTATCATGTGTCGAGTTTCTTTGCCGCCTCGTCGCGTTTCGGAACTCCCGAAGACCTTAAGAGCCTTATCGACCACGCCCATAAGCTCGGCATCGCGGTGATTATGGATATTGTCCATTCCCACGCGGTTAAAAACGAGAATGAGGGTCTGGGACGTCTGGACGGCACCGGTAACCTTTATTTCTACGGCGACCATCGCCGCGAGCATCCGGCATGGGATTCGCTCTGCTTCGACTATGGCAAGAACGAAGTGCTCCACTTCCTGCTTTCCAACTGCAAATACTGGCTTGAGGAGTATCATTTCGACGGCTTCCGTTTCGACGGGGTGACCTCGATGCTCTATTACGACCACGGCCTAGGGAAAGCGTTCTCAGGATATGGGGATTATTATGACGGGAATCAGGATACGAATGCCATTGTCTACCTGACACTTGCCAACAAACTTATACATGAGGTGAACCCCCATGCCATCACCATTGCCGAAGAGATGAGCGGCATGCCGGGGCTGGCAATCAAGTTCAAGGACGGCGGCATCGGTTTCGACTACCGTATGGCCATGGGTATTCCCGATTACTGGATTAAGACCCTCAAGGAGCGTAAGGATGAGGACTGGCATCCGACGTCGATTTTCTGGGAACTTACCAACAGGCGCTCCGACGAAAAGACCATATCGTATGTCGAGAGCCACGACCAGGCGCTCGTGGGTGACAAGACGGTGATTTTCCGTCTTATCGACAAAGAGATGTACTGGCATATGATGGTTGGTGACACCAACCCTGCTGTGACACGCGGCATCGCCTTGCACAAGATGATACGCCTTGTCACCATGGCCACTATCAACGGCGGCTACCTGAACTTCATGGGTAACGAGTTCGGGCACCCGGAATGGATTGACTTCCCGCGCGAAGGCAACGGCTGGAGCTATAAATATGCCCGTCGCCAGTGGGATCTGGTCGACCGCGAGGATTTGCAATACAAATATCTCAATGCGTTTGACAACGCCATGGTGGAGCTGATTTCGTGCGTCAACAATTTCCAGGCTTTGGGCATTGAGAAACTTTGGGAGAAAGACGACGACCAGGTGCTGGCATTCCGCCGTGGCAATCTTGTGTTCGTGTTCAATTTCTCACCGACAAAGTCATATACCGATTACGGGATTCTTGCCCCCGTGGGCAAGTACCGCACGGTGCTTTCGTCCGATTCCCCCGAATTCGGCGGCTTCGGGCTTATTGACGAGAAGGTTGAGCATCTGACACAGTTCGACGAGCTTTACCAGCCTATCGGCAAGGAATGGCTGCGCCTCTACCTGCCTGCCCGCTCGGCGCAGGTGCTGAGGCTTGTCCGTACACGTGCAAAAAAGAAATAATGCATATTCATGACAGAGAATGACCTGCGCGAGCTGCTCGATGCGGAAGCGGCACGCATAAACTCTCCGGCCTTTATCGGGGCCGACCCCGTACAGTTCCCGAGGCGCTTCACCGCGCCAGAGGATATAGAGATAGTGGCGCTTTTGAGCGCCACTATCGCATGGGGGAACCGCAAGATGATTTGTTCCAACTGCGAGAAGATGTTGCGGCTGATGGATAACAATCCGTATGCCTATGTCATGGACGAGGGGTATGAGGATCTGCCTGATATGAATATCCACCGCACGTTTTTCGCCCGTGATTTCCGGCATTACCTGCGTGGGTTGCGGCGTGTGTACCTGCGCCACGGTTCCCTTGGCGGTTTCGCGCAGGCCGAAGGGATTGCGGCATCCGAAGCCCCGGCATGGAAATTGGTCGAGGGGCTGAACCGCGAGCTGGCTGCGGCCAACGATGGCGCCGGGAATTCCCGTTGCCTGCCGCAGAACCTTGCCACCACAGCCCTTAAACGCGTCAACATGGCTTTGCGTTGGCTGGTGCGCGACGATGGGATTGTGGATATAGGCATATGGCGCGGCATCCTGTCGCCGTCGCAGCTTTATATCCCGCTGGATGTGCATGTAGGCGACACGGCACGTGAGCTGGGACTGCTTACGCGGCGGGCTGACGACCGCCGGTCGGTCGAGGAGCTTACCGGGCATTTGCGGCGTTTCCGTCCCGACGACCCGGTGGTTTATGATTATGCCCTGTTCGGTATAGGCATGAAACTCTGACTGCGCCCTCGCCGTCCGGGCGAAAATCACGGGGGTGTGCCAAGATATTGAATGTTGACACACCGTCCTGAAAAGTGAAGCCGTGACGGCTTCATGCCGGGTGGGGGCTGCCTTGAATGATTACGGGATTTTTGAGGAGGCAGGGGTGCCGCTTCCGGCCATAACTTTGCGGTTAAAACGCAGGGTTATATGGATGAGAAGATGATTATAGGGGAGATTTTGAAGGAGAACGGCAGGCGCAACAGAATGCTTGCTGCCGGTGTGGATGCCGGCGGTTGCCTGGCGGATTCACCCGGTGAGATGATGACCGGCGGCAGCCCGGAGGCGGGGGATGACGAAGTGCGCAGGCGGTGCCGGGAGGATTTCGCCTATTGGGCGGAAAGGTGCGTGCGCATCAAGGATAAGATGTCGGGGCGGATGGTGCCTTTCCGGCTTAACGCGCCGCAGAGGCGTGTGGCAGCCGTTTTCGAACGTGAGCGGCAGGCCGGTCGCCCCATCCGTGTCATTATGCTCAAAGCGCGGCAATGGGGAGGCTCCACGTTGGTGCAGATGTATATGGCATGGATTCAATGCACGCAGGCCGAACACTGGCATTCGCTGATATGCGCCCAGGTAGGGAAAACGGCGGCATCTATCCGGGGAATGTATGACGAGATGCTGCGCACATATCCCGGGAATCTTTGGGAGGGGGACGAGGCACCCCGGCTTGTTCGCTACCAGGGGCAGGAGCTTATACGTGAAATCGCCGGGAGGCATTGCCGCATCACGCTGGGTTCGTCGGAACGGCAGGATTCGGTGCGCGGTGCCGACTATGCGATGGCTCATCTGAGCGAGGTGGCATTCTGGAAGGATACCGCCAAAAGCTCGCCTGCCGATTTTATCAGGGCTATATGCGGTGCCATCGCCATGACCCCCTTGTCGTTGATTGTGCTTGAGTCGACGGCCAACGGGGTGGGGAATTATTTCCACACCGAGTGGTTGCGGTCGGAGCGTGGCGAGAGCGACAAGACTGCTGTGTTCGTGCCATGGTATGAGATAGAGATTTATCGCCGTGAATTGGATGATGCAGCCGGTTTGTGGCAGGCGATGGACGGGTATGAACGTGATTTGTGGGAACGTGGCCTGACACTTGAGCAGATTAACTGGTATCACTTCAAACGTAAGGAATATGCCTCGCATGCGGCCATGATGGCGGAATATCCCACCACGGCTGCCGAGGCGTTTGCCAACACGGGCAGCAATGTGTTTGCCGCCGAGGCGGTGGCGCGTCTGCGCACCGGGTGTGAGGAACCTTCGGGGCTTGGCGAGGTGGTGTCGGGCACAGGTGCGTTCACGGGGCCTCTGGCGCTGACGGCGTTGATGTTCAGGCCGGATTCAACCGGCGGCCTGAAGGTTTGGGAGCATCCGGTGCCGGGCGAGGGTTATGTTGCCGCCGTCGATGTGGGCGGACGTTCGGTAACTGCCGACTGGAGTGTGGTAGCCGTGCTTGGCATGAACCCGCCACGCGTGGTGGCACAATGGCGCGGGCATACCGACCACGACCTTCTGACATGGAAAAGCGCGGCTATCGCGGCATATTATAACCGTGCGTTGCTGGTGTTCGAGAGCAACACCCTTGAAAGCGGGTCACGCGAAGAGGCGAAACCTCCGACCAGGGGGCGTATATGCTCCACGAACTTTATGAACATTATGCCAACCTGTATTTCCGCCAGGCTCCCGAAGGCGGCTCGCCGCGTCCGGGATTCCACACCAACCGTGCAACCAAACAGATGATTATAACGGGACTGATAGGGGCTGTGCGCGACGGCACATATATGGAACGCGATGCTGCCGCATGCGACGAGCTGTTGGTGTATCAACGCCGCCCTAACGGTTCTTACGGTGCCCGTGCCGGTTATCACGACGATATACTCATGACCCGCGCCATTGCCCTGCACGCCCTCCGCGAGAACCTTTGCGCCCATGCCTCGCTTTTGGCCGATCCCGACCTGGCCGCTTTCGTCGGGCATTGTTGAAGCGGTGACTGTATATAACGGATGAAGTCACCTTGACTTTTATTCAAGATGACTTCAATCGTTTAAATTCGTGCGAGGGTGTCGGCTATACGTTCCGAGGCATGTCCGTCGCCGTAAGGGTTTGATGCCCGGCTCATCTGCTCGTATGCGTCACGGTCGGTCAGCAGGCGTGCCGTTTCGGTGGTTATTTTTTCGAAGTCCGTACCTACGAGCCGCACAGTCCCGGCATCGACAGCTTCTGGGCGTTCGGTTGTGTCGCGCATCACAAGCACCGGTTTCCCAAGTCCGGGTGCTTCTTCCTGTATGCCGCCGCTGTCGGTAAGCACGATGGATGATTTCCCCATCAGGAAAACAAAATCGAGGTATTCAAGCGGTTCGATGAAGAACAGGTTCCCGTAGATGTTGAGGTTCTCCCCGAATATCTCATGAATCGGACGGCGCACGTTCGGATTCAGGTGCATTGGGTAAACGAAGTCGACTTGTGGGAATTGCTCGGATAAAGCCTTGATAGCCCGGCACATCGACAGGAAGCCCTCGCCGAAGTTCTCACGCCTGTGGCCGGTGATAAGCACCATGCGGCGTGATTCGTCGGCGAGCCGGCCTGTGTCGTAACCGGCTTTTTTTATTGAATCAGCCAAAGCCTGCTGCATGGCCGGGTCATTGTTTATACGGTCGGTCACATCGACCAACGCATCAATAACCGTGTTGCCTGTAACGGTGATTGTGCCGGTGTCGACGTTTTCCTTCATAAGGTTTTCGCGTGCCAGCGGGGTGGGTGAGAAATGCAGTGAGGCGATTCGTCCTGTGATCAGGCGGTTCATTTCCTCAGGCCATGGCGACATGATGTTGCCGGTACGCAGCCCGGCTTCCACATGCCCTACGGGGATTTGGGCGTAGAATGCTGCAAGTGCGGCTGCTGTGGAGGTTGATGTGTCGCCGTGCACAAGCACCAAATCGGGTTTTGTTTCAGCCAGCACCTGTTTCATCCCTTGCAATACCCCGGTGGTTACATCTGTGAGATCCTGGCCCGGTTTCATTATGTCGAGGTCGAAATCAGGTGTGATGTTGAAAATGCGCAACACCTGGTCGAGCATCTGCCGGTGCTGTCCTGTAACGGTTACTATGGTCGAGAAGCGGTCGGCACGTCGTTTCAGTTCCTTTACTACCGGCGCCATTTTTATGGCTTCGGGGCGTGTGCCGAAAACAAGCATTATTTTTTTCATCTCCATTTTGTTGTTTTCCTGGGCATGGGCTTGCCTGATGCTTTTAAAATCAGATTTTGCCGCTGTAGAGCCTTCCTGCAAATTTCAGATATGGCGTGAGGCGTCGTATGCGTGTGGGTTGTGCCACAAACCTCCATAACCATTCGCACCCCATTTGCTGCAGGAACCTGGGTGCGCGTTTGAAAGTGCCCATAAAAAGGTCGAATGACCCGCCCAGCCCCTGGTATAGCGCTTTGTGACGTTTCTGTATTTCCGCCATAAGGATTTCCTGCCTGGGGGAACCCATTGCGACGAATATAATGTCGGGGGCGGTGCGGGCTATGTCGTCGATGAGTTCGTCGCGTTCCTGTGCTGACTTGATGAACCCATTGCGGTAGCCTGCTATATTTATGCCGGGGTATTGCCGGCGTAGTTTCGCCACGGTGCCTTCCACAACCTCCTGCCGCGACCCTACAAGGTAAAAGCTTTTGCCTTGCGGGGCATACCGGCTGATTATATCGAGCCACAATTCGCACCCCGGAATCCGTATGGCTTTTTTCACACCCTTCCGGCGGCATCCTTTCACGATTCCCGCCCCGTCGCAATATCCTATATTTTCGTTGATTATGCCACGCAGCGTGTTATCGGCATTTATGGATTTTTCGGCATTTACGGCCACAAGCATCCCCTTGCGCCCGAAAGCGTAATCGATAAGTGTGTCCCGGTTTTCAAACGGATACACTTTTATGCCGCATATCTGAACCGCTTCCATCACCCGGTCAGCTTTTTTTGAAAATCCCGCAGAAGTCGAGAATAACCTTGTCGTCGCGCCAAGGCAGAGTTTTGAAAGGGGTGTGGCCTGTAAGGAACACAACAATGTCGGCGCGTTCGTAAGCCTCACGGTAGTCGGTGAGTTTGAACACGTTATGCTCCTGTATGTTAGGCTCTACAACGAGAAGGTCGGCATTGCTTGACGACTGCATCACCTCGGCTGTGATGCGTTTTGCAGGGCTTTCCCTGAGGTCGTCGATATCCGGTTTGAATGCCAGCCCCATCATTGCCACCACCGGTTTGCGGTTGTTGTCGAGTTCGAAGCGCAACATTGCGTTTTTTACCCGTTCGGTTACCCAGCGCGATTTATAATTATTGATTTCGCGTGCGGTGGCTATGATTTTCGATTCGTTGGGGTAAAGGGCCGTGATAAAGTACGGGTCTACCGCTATGCAGTGTCCTCCCACGCCGCATCCCGGTTGCAGGATGTTGACTCTCGGGTGCTTGTTGGCAAGCTCTATCAGTTCCCACACGTTGATGCCTGCCGTGTCGCAAATCATTGAAAGCTCGTTGGCGAAAGCTATCTGCACATCGCGTGAGGAGTTTTCGGTCAGTTTGCACATTTCGGCTGTGCGTAAATTGGTGCGGTGAAGTTTCCCTTTCACAAAACGGGAATAGAAGTCGATTGCCCTGTCGGTCGAGGCTTCGTCGATGCCCCCTATGACGCGGTCGTTATGCACCAGTTCGTAGATTACATTGCCTGGGAGCACGCGTTCGGGGCAGTAGGCGATATTTATTTTTCCTTGCAGTTCGGGACGCAGTTTGAAAATGAGTTCCGCCATTGCTTCCGTAGTCCCGACCGGCGATGTGGACTCGATGACATATAAATCCCCCTTTTTTAACAATGGCGCAATGCTGCGTGTGGCAGCTTCCACGTATGATGTGTCGGGTTGGTGGTCGCCTTTGAAGGGGGTGGGTACTACGATGAAATATGCGTCGGCGGTTTCCGGGGAGGTTGATGCCTTCAGCCTTCCTGATGCCACTACCTCCTGCAACATGGTTTCGATGCCCGGTTCCACGATATGCAGTTTCCCATGGTTGGTCATCTCTACAACCTTGGGGTTTATATCTACACCGGTCACTTCTATATTGCCGTGGCGGGCTGCTATTATGGCGGTAGGGAGGCCGATATAGCCAAGCCCCATGAAACAAGCCTTCATTTATATTATTATTATAATGAGTGTATGCGTTTGTGTTTATGAATCGGATTCCTTTGTCAGAGCTTGAGGGTCAGCATTTTCCAAGCGGTGATGGCGAGGATTTTTATGTCGAGCCACAGGGAGAACCGGTCGATGTATTCGAGGTCGGCGGTGACGCGGTTCTGCATGTCGGAGAGGTCGGGCGTGGCTCCGCGGAAACCTTTGATTTGCGCGTAGCCTGTCAGGCCGGGCCGCATGTCGTGCCGACGCATGTAGTCGTGGATAAGCGGGGTGTAGTAATCGGTGTGCGCTATCATGTGCGGCCGTGGGCCGACGATTGACATGTCGCCTCTGATTATGTTCCAAAGCTGGGGCAGTTCGTCGAGCGACGACTGCCTCAGGAAACGCCCTACCGGGGTTATGCGCGGGTCGGCATTGTCGGCCTGGCGTGTGTCGGCCTCCTTGTTGACGTACATCGAGCGGAATTTGAGAAGCTCGAATTCCGCCCCCTTGTAGCCGGTGCGTTTCTGCCTGAAAAATATGCCTCCGGGCGATGACAATCCCACCCATAGGCTTACGACAAGCCATACGGGTGCTAACGCCAGAAGCGCCAACACCGCACAAACCACATCGAATATTCTTTTGACTCCCTTTTGCATCAAGATGCGGATATTATCCTACGTAATAACGTTAACTAATTTTAAATATTGTGCATTCATCCATAGTAGCTTGCAAAGTTAGTGAAAAAATGTGTCGGTAAGGTGTGGATGCGATTCGGATTTTTTAAATTTGCAGTGGCGAAAGCCCCGGGGCCAAGGTGGCCTGCGGGTTTCAAACAACATATCATACAGAATAATGACATCAATGACTAAATTTTTCAGTGTTAAATGGTTGCTGACGGTGTTCCTTCCTGTCGTGGCGCTTTCCTCGTGCGGTTTCTCAGATGATGACGAGGTGGAGCCGCCCACTTATCCGATCGAGTTGCTGGGTTCGTGGCAGGGGGTTGACGCCGAAATCTCCACTGACGGCGACAAAGGGGATGCAGGGTTGGATTATACCGAAAGCCTGGAAAATATCCGTGTGATTATAAACCCTAACGGGACGTTCGTGACATACGAGGAGAATATAACAGGTGAGTGGCGCGAGAAGAACCGTTCGTTTTGGAAATATAAGGATAAAATCCTATATGTATTTGACAATAAGGCTAATATTGTAGAGTACGAAGTTGTTAAGCTGGATTACTACAACCTTACAATCAAATCGTCGGCATCTGTGGCCGATGGTGGCGGTGATGCTGATGATGAAGGGATGATAGAAGGGGGCGACACCCCGGTAGTGCCTGACGCGGTAACCGTTACAACCGTGGCTAAGTTCGTCAGGGTTACGGGTGATAACTGATTTTGGTCGGAATTTTCCTGACTATACAACAAAGGCATGCGGTGTGTCAAATCCGGATTTGACACACCGCATGCCTTTGTTGCCTGATAATGTATATGGCTCATGGCCACGGGGTTATGCTAAGGGTGGCAGCCTGTTCGGCCAGGGTGTCGCGCAGGGCTGCCAGCGTTCCTTCGCGTTGTTGCTGCAGGGTGCGGGCAAATTCGGAGTCGGCATCTGCGGCCACCCATCCCAGTGTGCCTGCCGCTACAAGATGCTCCAGTTGTCGTTTCACGGCCAGAAGCTGTCCGGATGTCATATCGGCGGCATTCCTCAGAGCCAGCCCCAGTTGCATGGGTGATTCGTCGCTATAGGGTAGCGACGGTTGCGGGTCTTCTTCGTCGATGTCGCACCCTTCCACCAGGCTGCCTAGCCCGATAACGGTTTCGGCGAAGACCATCCGCATTATGACCCTTAGGCCCGGCAGGTGGTCGCGGGTCAGCAGCGGCGTGCCGTTGCGGCCGTTGTTTTCCATGGTCACGTTCCTGAGGGCTGTCAAGGCCATCATTTCATCGGTTATAGCTTTCGCGCTAAGTTTTACATTCATTTCCATCAGTCAGAATCTCTTAAGGTCAAAACATAAATATGGAAGTCATTTTGACTTCCCCCCTCTGTTCCCTGTGTCATACTTTCCCTCGCATCATACGGTAAACCAGCTTGCGTGCATATTCCTCGGTTATGAAGAAGCCCGAAGGGCGGTGGTGGGCAAGCACGTGGTCGAGAGCCACCCATGCATCCTCGCCGGGATGTTGTGCTATCCGAGTTTTCAATGCGGATTCGATTTCCTCCCACATGCGGCGCCGGTGGGGTTTCTCTTTCGGCGGCAGGCGGCGTCGGCGTTCATGGAGGCGTTTCCACACATGTTCGCGGGTGAGATAGAACGACGGTGCTTCACGGCCGATTGCCTTGCGCACCGCATAGTGCACCGACACCGGGCGGCCTGCCACCCCCTCGCGCTGGATTTTGCATACCACGTTGAAAAAGTCCTCGTTCCGTTTGTTGAAGTTTTCCATAACATTCCTAGATTAATAGATTGTCTAAAAATCTTTTGGAAAAAATTTTAGACAATCTCTAAATAAGCCTTGGTGGTGCGGGCGCAGCGCATGGATTGCGCCCGTTGCCACCGTCGGCCATGTATATAATGAAGGTTTAAAGATTGTGCAGGTGTGCTGCGGTTGTGACTGCGGGGTCGCCGTCAGTACCCACGTTGCAAAGATACGTCGGCACTAGTGCCGGAATCGCGCCCATCTAAGTTAAAATTTGCAGTCGAATTGTTGCATAAGTGTGTTTCTTGAGGCTGTGAAGTCGGCGAAGGTTTTCAACAGGTCGTTTACTGCCACGGATGCATTGCGTACCTCGCTTTCATAGCGCTCCACCCCCACAACCCCGCTTACCGATTTGCCCATCAGCGCCTCGCTTACCCCCGACACATCCTCGAACAATCCGATTTGTGTCTGCAACAGGTCGCGTGCCCCGAAATCAGCCATCGGTGTCACAACCTGGTGGGGTTCGGCTCCCTGGTAGGGGCGGTAGGGTATCACCCCGCCCGGGTCGGCCCATATGTCGGCCACCTCCTGCCATTTCTGTCCCTCGAGCTTGCACCCTGTCGGGAAAAGCAGCACCCCTTTTGCCGCCGTTCCCATCATGCGGTCTATAAGGGTTATAAGTCGGTTGACGTAGCGTTGCTGGTCGATTACATCCTCCACGAGTGAATGCACGTCGCCGTCGACCATAGGGTATAGTTTTATGGCGAACGGGTGCGAGCCGTTTTTCAGGGGGGAGTCGAATTCGTCGAGCACGGTGCCGTCGGGAGCCATCATGCGGCATCGCCATGTGGTGACCGCTTCCCAGCGTGTGGAAATCGCAGGTAGTTTGTGCCGTCGGCGCGAGGCGTTTATGCGTGCAATAGCGCCCTCTTCGCCTACCGGCACCAGTGCGAATGTTGCTTCCAACGGGTCGTGGCACCTGAGGGCTTCGCGACATTCGAGCGTCCACACTTCGATTACTCGGCATCGTCCCGGCGGGGCATGGAAAAAATCCTCGTCCGTGCCGGTGCCTGACGGGCATCCGAACGGGGTTGCGCTCCCTTCGATGGCGGCATAGAGTGTGCGCAGTGTCGAGGCTCTTTGCCTGTCGCCGCGGGCGAAGCGCATCAGCATTTCACCCGGCGACATGTCGGTGATGCGCCCCGCCAGTTCTGTGTCGCATACGCGGGGGTCGCGTACGGCGTTGATGAAAAAGCGGTCGGGCGACACAGGGTCGACCCATATGCCTTCGGCCTGTGTGCGCCTTTCGTGCCACACGCGGTGCACCGCTATTCCTGAGATAAGGAATTCTTCGAGGGTTCGTGCATCGAGTTCGTCGAGATTGTTGATGTCGGGCAGGCGTCGGCCGGCCGTTGTCAGCCCATCCTTATCCGCTGCCGCATCCGTATTCATGCGGTAACGGCCCACGACGGCTTTTACCATCCGGCGGATGAGGTTGTTGCTCAGGGGTTCGCGTCCGCCCACGGTGAGCTGTTGCCGCTCCTGCATCCATTTGCCCGAACGGTCTTTCACCAGGTCGCTCCATTGGTCGCCATAGGTGTAGCGCACATAGCGGCGGCGTCTTTCCCTTACGGGTGCCATTCGTGTCCATGCGGCGTGTGCCTCTTCAAGCACGCGCCGTGCCTTTATTGTATCGTTTTCCATAATATATCGGTTGGCTTTTAGAGAGTGTTTGGTTTAAATCCAAACACTCTCTTAGATAATTGGCTGCATTCGCTCCACGAGCCGTTCATCCATGATGTAGATGTCGGGCCCGGGGTCTTCGATTACTATAAGGATGTCGACCACCGGGATGGTGTGTGGCGAGTCGAGCGAGAATAGTTCAAGGATGTTGCCTGGGCGTAGCACTGCCGAGGGGTCGGCCACGCCTCCGCGTGCAAAGCGGTTCCCGGCACGTTGTTCATCACGGCTTCCGGCGGGGAGTATCCTTGCCTGGCGTTCCCAGCCGCCGAGTCTGACTGCGATGACCCTGACGACATTGCCGGGAAGGGTTATCAGGCCGGTTCCTTGCGGCGACCGGCGCACTTTGGCCGTCATTGCCAGGTCGGACGGGGCCAGCATGTCGGGCGGGGCTTCGGCCAGCTGCTTCAGATACCACAGCCGCATCTCCTCCGTGGCGATAGCATCGAGGTCGACACCATCGGAACGCTCTATGCGGCAGTCGGCACGGAGCGGTTCAAGAAAATGCCGGCGCTTCCAAAGCGCCAGCATTTCGTTTTTAGTCAGTTCCAACCTCATGTTCAGGCGGTTTTTGTGGTGATTCTCATGTGGCTCTGCGGGTAGCGCAGCACCAGGCAGCTTGCTTCGGTAATCACTATGGCGTCGACGTTGCGCACGCCGCTCTGCCTCAGGTTGAGCCGCTCGGTGCGGAAAGGCACATGGCAGTACTTGGTGATATATTCCGGGTCGATTACCATGCCGCCCGACCCCATGCCGCATTGGTCGAACACTTCCGAAAGCAGCACGTAGAGAGTGCCGAACTTCGAGTGGATTTCCGTGAAGTCAAGTCCCCATTTGGTCACTGCGGCATCGTTGACCATAACCCGTTGCGCCCCGGCAAGGTGCAGTTTTTCAACGAGGTCGGAACCGGCGAGCAACACTTTTTTCGACGACCCGGCGTTATGGCTGAAAGCCTGGCGGCACAGGCGCACCATCCATTCCTCGTCGATGGCCTGTGAGGGGTCGTAGGTGAATTCGTTGTCGGTCTGGTTCCATATGCCGCCGGTGAGCAGCACCTCTTCACCTTTGGCCGGGTCGGTGAAGCGGGTTTTATGGCCGAACAGGAAGTTTTTCTCCATCCCCATGCGCATGTCGATAATCGCGGCCTCCTCCTGGTCGGAGAATGTCCAGCCCACCTCCTTGTTGGCGATTTTCATAAAGGTTGATTGTTCTACCTGGGCCTTGAAAATCTGGCACAAATTGTCGGATTTCGTAGGTAACGCCTCGAACTGCGAGGTCATTACGTCGAGTTCGGTGGCGGCACGCCCCATGCGCACTATCTCCGTCCCGGCTGCGATGGCGGGGAGGGCGAAGGTCTGACCCGCCTTGTTGTTTACGGCCACGACCTTGAGCCCGGTGGCAGTGTTGTCGTTGCTTACCACATACAGCACCAGCGAGCCGCCTGAGGAGCTTTTCACACCGGGCACAATCAGGGTGGTGGTGGGTTGGAAGATAGCGTTGTTGTCGGTTTCGAGCGCGACCTGGATGTAGCCCGAACCACGGCCGTCGGGAGCAGGTACTGCCGCAGTCAGCCGGGCTGAAGCCGGTTTTGTGTCGACCGAGTAGTATTCAACCTTCATCGAGCCGCAGAGCCGTGCGCCGCCGTAGCGTGAAATCTGGTCGAGCGGGGTCGACATGGGGCGTATCTTTACGATGCGGTCGTCGATTTCGTTGCGTAGCAGTCCCGGCGACACGGTGTCGGCTATGTTGGTTGTGAGCGGGGTGCCGTCGATATGGCGCCCTACACCTGCAACGCCTGCCACCACGGCTGCCGCGAATGCGCCCGGAAGGGTCGGTGCGCCTTGGAACCCGTAGGCGGTGGCTCCATGCATCCCATAGGCCGACTGTTCGAAAATCTGGGTGACGCCACCCATGGCATGGCCCATTATCCATCCCAGCAGCCATGCTGCCATCATCAGTATCATAAGGGCGACAGCCCCGGCTCCGGCCTCGCTGCCGAGCCATTTCATAACGTTGTTTCTGACACTCTCGATAATCTTTTTCATAGTTGTGTGTATTAAAATGGTTGGTTGTTTTTTTCGGTGTGTTTTCGCCTCTGTCAGGAATCTGCGGGTTGGTCATGTCCGGGTGTGTGGGGCTTTCCACGTTCTGTGCCTGATTTTTCGTCAGGGCATTTGCAGCCTTTGCCGTTTACTGCTGCTTCTACACCCGTAAGGATACGGATCAGGGTTCGCAGGAACTTCCAGATTTGTTTAAGTACTTTCATGGGATGTGTGTTTTTGGGTTTATAAGTAAGTCGTGGAAATTATTTGATATTATCTGAAAGTATGCCGCAGATAATGTAAAGCCTGATTATACGTTTCATGCGTAATAATTTTCATGACTTACTTACCTAATAATAATCGTTACGACTTACTGTGTGTCGGTAGTGTTGTTATCGGTCCCAGATGGAGACCTTGAGATGGCTTAGGAATCCTTGTTCCCCTTTGGTGTCGGCACGGTTGATTTCCGTGGTTCCAGGGCGTTCCATTATGCCCGGTCTCTGCATCAGTTCCTCGATTCGTTCGTTGCGTCCGCGCAGGTATCCTCGTTGTTCAGCCTCCGCGATGGCTGCTTCGAAGTCGGGTCCCTCTGCCTCAGGGGTGTTTTCAGTGTGTTCCACTGACACGGATGCAGGGGGATTGTCGTCCTGTTCTGGCGGCATGCCGTTTTTTTCGCCCTTTGATTCCTCCGGGGCCGGGGCTTCGTCGGGAAGGGTGTTGTTAACTTCCGTTGCAGGGGTTGCCTCGTTGGTGCCGGCTTCCCCCTTTACCGGGGCGGCATCTACCTTTTTGTTGTCGGCTTCGCCGTCTTTCATCATTTTGCGGTCTTTCATAATAATGATAGATGTAGTTGGAGATTTGTATAGTTTTTATTGTATTTGTAACCGGTTACACTGCAAAGTTACAATTCTGCCAAGCCTGTTTGTAACCCTAAAAATCCGGCTTTTTTGAGCTGGCTGTCAGAGTGTATTGGTAATCAGTGGTTTATTCTTTTGATTACACGCTTTGGCGTAAAATGTGCAACTTTTCATATACAATTTTATTGCAAATTTTGGAATCAGAAGGTTTATGTTGTATCTTTGTGGGTGAAAGGAGCTTGTGAAAGCTGAATACAATGAGCTTGTTTTATTTTAGGCCATATGGCCGGTGCCTTTGTTATAGCTGCTCCTTTCGGAGGTAACCGGGGCTTTCCAAACCCTGGAATCCTTTTAAAGCATATTTATGAAAGCATATCCATTGCTTATTTACACATAATTTGTAGTATTATGCTACGTGTGTAGTGTTCATGCTACTACTGCATTGATTGACTGGTAATATTACTATGTATTGGGGTAAGGGAGATCGTGAGATTTTCCTTACTTTTGTGTTTGAAGGGGGCTGTTTGCCAGGCCGAAACCGGGTGTGTGCCATTCTGCATCATGGCTTGCATCGGCGTCAAGGCGGAGTTCGATATTTTCGCGGAACGGGGCTATAACCCTGAGAATAAGCGGGGAGTTCAATGCCCCGTGGATATTGGCTCGCATCAGAGGCTCGCTTATTCGCGTGCCGTTGTCACCGGCTATGGTCAAAGTCCCGTTTATCTTCGCAGCAAAAAGGTTTGCCCGCACATAGGGCAGGTATGCCCCGGGGCGGTGGCGTGTTGTAAGGCCGATTTTCATCCCCTCGGCAGGGGATACCTCTTCCGAGGTATCGAGCAACTTCCCGCCGCCTGTAAGCAAGGTGGTTGATTCCCATTGAAGCGGAAGGCAGTCGGCAGTGCCTTTCCCGAAATCGGATTCAAGCACCTCGATTCTGTTGTTGTGCGACGTTATGCGGCGTAATGCCACGTCGCCGCCCCCGAGCCATATTTCGTTGAAGCGCCCGCACCATCCGGGGCGCTCCCCGAGGCAGTTGCGCAGCAATGTGCTGACGGAGCTTTGCCCTGCCTCTACAAGGTCGCCTCCGGCCACGGCCAGCAGCGTCATCCCATTGGTGCCGTTTGCCCGGCATACGGCTTCGCGGCATCTGACGGGACGGTTGTCGAGCTGTGCCACCGAGTGGATGCATGATTTGGAGTCAAGCGTGAGGATGTGTGTTCCTCTTTCCCCGAACAGCAGCAGTTTGCGGCGTGAGAAATCCCATGTGGAGCGGCTGCGTGGGGCATCCGTTATGGCCACGATCCCCCCTTGTGAGCATCTCCTTTCGGCAATGGGTGTTGCCGTGCGCAGCGGGTGGCACACTGTCACCTTGCCGGTTTCATTTGTTACTAGCCTGTGCGCCGGGGTCGGTTCGGGCAGGATGATTTGCGATGCTTTCCCGCGAGGGAATATCGGGCGCATGTCTGCGGCAAGGTAATAGGCAATCCCGTTTTCGGGTAGCCCGGTCAGTGGATAAGTTTCCGTAAGGATTTCGTTCCCCTGTGCAATCGTGATTGATAGTTTTGTTGCCCGTGCGTCGGGAAATACAAGCAAGGGGGAAAGGGCTGTGATTGCGGCGGCATCCCCTTCGGATGTCGATACGGTGGTGACAACATTCCCGTCGGGGGTGGAGGCTTCGACGCATATGGCAGCCACGTAGCTCCCGGCTGCCTCCATATCCCGACCCACTGCATATTCGGCTGGAGGATACCCTTTGAACCCCTCGATGCGCCGGTCGGCCAAAACCAGCTCGCCGCAGGTTTCGTGTGCCGCCCCGAAGCTTATGTTGTCGCGCCGGGGGATTAGTCCTGGACTCTTTGCTGTATAAGCCGTGGCATCTTCCCGTAACCCCGTGCGGGTTTCGGCAGGAGGGTTGTCGAACGGGTAGGGGAACGAACCTTGCAGCATGTAGCAGCCGGGTGCAGCCGTTAATGCACGAACAGTCAGGTTGCGTTCACTCAGGGAATTTGAAGCCGCCGTGCCCGACAGACCTGCCAGGCGCACGGCTACGGTGGTTGTGGCCCCGTTGGTGCTGATGGTGGTGGAACATGTGCCGTCCGTGTCGACAGGGTCAATCTGGGGCACCGCTTCCACTATCACACGACACACTATTCTTTTCCACGGCTGAGGCATCTGTGTGAAGCCTTTTATGGCGATTCTGTAGGCACGGGCTGTAACTGCCCCGCCGCCGAGTGTGGCTAACCCGTCGGATGAGGTCAGTTTTATATCGCCCGTGCATTGGAATCCGCCGGTGGCGCCGATCATGACAGGCGGCGAAACGGCGATGGTGTCGCCCGCCGCATCAAGTATGCGGCAACGGGCCAGGGTGGGCTGGATGTAGAACCCCGTTGCCGAAGCCTGCGCCTTAAGCCGTGAATAGGCGTTCATTACCCGGTCGGAAACAATTTTTTCGTCACCGAGTGCAAGGCTGCCACGGGTTGCGCCTGTTCCGGAAAGGCTCATCGCACCGAACCCTTCGCTGAGGGTGGTTTCATCGGTCGGGACGATTGACAACGCAGGCATTTCAGGCATCGTGCCATGGTTTTGCCACGCTATGCCGCCCCCTGGCGAACCATCCCCTGCTGTAACCCTGTATGTGAGATAAACCGTCCGTTCGTGGCGCATGAGCACACGCACCAACCCCGGTGTCACCACGTCGAACCGAAGCGGCTCACCTGTAATGATTCCGATTGCGGCTACCGCCCCATGCAACCTGTCAGTCCCCCTGGCATCCGTTGGGCTTACGATTGTCCCGAGCGTATGCCTCGATATCATGAATGTGGCGCATTTCCCTGTGCCGGGCAGCTCCACCTCCTGTAGCGGCACCCATGAATCCTCCCTTATGGTTTTCGGGATTCCCGCAGGGCGCCACACTTCCCGCTCCGCGTCGTCGCGCCTCACATTCACCCCTCTTACAAGCATTCCCGCGTCATCTACCCATGTCGGCAGCATGTTTGTGCCACCCCTTCCCTGTTTTGTTGCTTTCCTCATCTTCATAATCTTGCTTTTTTGTTGCAAAATTATGCCCCGTTCCCACCCTTCCCCTCCCCTGAAAATCCTGGAATATTGCATCAGCCTTTAAATCATGCTTAACACACATCTTCCCCCCTCACCCTCCGGCCACATCATATCCCGCCGGTATATGGAAAAATTGTTGTAATAAAGTTGTTATAGCCGCAGGCTTTTGTACAGAAAACCATGTTTTACCCAGCTCGCCATACTTCACATTATGAATTCAGATAAAACAGCCCGTGTGTATAATCCTGGGCATATAGGGAATTCTGCGTTCTATCAATGTGAGAATCATGACAGTTGTTGGCAACTATTGCCAGGCCAGGCCGCTCATAAACAATGGCATTGTGTCATGTTGATAACTACTGACACAATGCCATCGGATGAGATAGGCTTTATCTATTGCTAACCAATCTCAGTCTGTGATTGGAATTCGATTCCCCTGTAGCGTTGATTCAGGGAGCTTGGATAATCTCGATATAATTGTTTATGTCATATCCGTCGGTAGGATGTGCCATAAGGATTATACGGCGCTCCAGCCCGGTATCGTTCGGCTGCGCTGTTATTGTGATTTGTCCTTCAGGTAACGATAGCACATGTAGCCATTTAAATGAAAATTCCAGTTTGGTAGGGACTTTCTGATGTTCGGAATTAGCCCCCTCCTTAATCTCGAATTCATATGGAGGATTGATTAAATCGTCGTCATGGACATAATCACTTGCCAAAAATTGCTTTTCGTCATAGCAGTCTTTCGGATTCCAAAAATATATGTCTGAACGAATCTCAGGTGCAGGATATAATGGGTGTGATGTTATATACCAAAAAATGGCGACTCCGTTCACTTTGGCTTTAACTTCCCTGATTCCTCCTTCTGACGAAAATGTCTGCTCCCGGTCTTTGGCATTAAACAATGAGAAGCCGGGGAAATCGTGATAACGGTCATGGAATCCTGACCCGTTATCAGTATCATCTGTCCCTGTATTGCTATTCGTAATTGTTGATTCTTCGTTTGGTGAAGGCGTGTCAGTGCTGCAAGAACTCTGACAGAACATGAAGCTGATAACGCCACATGCTAAATACAATAAATGCTTGTTCATATTGAAGAGGATTAATGTGAATTGAAGGTTACTTTTGTAAAAGCCGGCCAAATACGTAATTAGACTCATATGTATGCAAATATACGAAGGAAAAGTTGATTCACAAAAGAATGGTAATTTTAATCAATAAAATGAATAGGATAAAATAAGGAGGCAGTATAATATTTTTACTGCCTCCTTAAATTGTATATGTCAGGGGTTTGGTGTCCTTCGTGGGTTCAAGGTTGCTTATGTGTTTAGAACTCGATTACCTTGGAGTTTGATTCGGCGGCGAGGTTGTCGAGGGTGGAGGAGGCTGACGGCCTGCCATCGGGGCTTTCGGATGCGTCGGTTCCCTTTTCCCGGGGAGGTTGTTTGCCGGGGGTGTTGCGCACCTCGTCGGCAATCTTTTTGTCGCGGTTGTAGGCCGGGCTGTGCTCGAACGTCTCTATGATGGAATCATCGTCGAACTGGTCGGGTTGCAGGATGATGTAGCGCAGTGAGGCGCGGTCGCGTTCGATGGTTTTCACCTTATCTTCCCCATAAACGTTTTTGAGCGTCTCCTCTGCGGTGGTTTCAGGTTCCTCCTCCGTGGTTTCGGGACGGCGGAACGGGTTACGGCCTGATGAGGCAGGTTTGGCCGTGCCGTTCTTTTTGTCGCCTTTGATCGACAGCTCGAACCCTGCGGCAAGGATGGTGATTTTGATTTTGTTGCCGAGTGTTTCGTCGAACCCGATACCGTAAATCACATCCACTCCCTTGTCGATGTTCGATATGAACGATGTGAGCTCTTTTGCCTCGCCCATAACGAATTTCTGGTCGGCCTCGCGCGAGAAGTAGAGGTTGAACAGCAACCGTTTCGACCCGAAAATGTCCTTGTTTTTGAGCAACGGTGAGTTTAGGGCGTCCTCTATCGCCTTGGTGACACGGTGTTCCCCTTCGCCGAAGCCGGTCGATATAATCGCCGCCCCGCCGTTGCGCAGTGTGGTGTTGACATCGTTGAAGTCGAGGTTCATATAGCCGTCGCAGGTGATTAGTTCCGAAATGGAACGAGCCGCGTTGCTGAGTGTGTCGTCGGCCTTGCCGAAAGCGTTCATCCAGTCGAGGTCGGGATATATTTCGGTCAGCTGCTCGTTGTTGACCACCAGCAGGGCGTCGACATATTTGCTCATCTCCTCCGCCCCGTCGAGGGCTTTGAAAATCTTCTTTTCCCCTTCGAAAAAGAAGGGGATGGTCACAATGCCGATTGTCAGCAACCCGCGCTCCTGTGCTATGCGTGCCACAACGGGGCCTGCCCCGGTGCCTGTGCCGCCGCCCATTCCGGCGGTGATGAACACCATCTTGGTCTCGTCGTCGAAAAGACGTGCTATTTCGTCGGCACTTTCCTCGGCGGCCTGCCGGGCAAGTTCGGGGTTGTTGCCGGCACCCAGCCCTTTGGTGATGTTTGGGCCTATGAGCAGCCGGTTTGGAACCACGGAGTTATTGAGAGCCTGCTTGTCGGTGTTGCAAACCACGAACGATACTTTCCGTATCCCTTGTTCATACATGTGGTTTACGGCGTTGTCGCCCCCTCCGCCAACACCGATTACCTTGATTATCACCTCGTCGCGGTTTTCGTCAACGAAGCTTGAGTTCCTTTCTATATCGTCGATTGTCATAATGATTCAGCTTGTGTGGTGAATGGATTACGGGGCTTTCAGTCCTGGAAATCGGAATTGTCGTCGATAATCCGGGCAATGCGGTCCTTCAGTCCGGAGAGCACATGCGAGAATCCGCCGCGTTGCCCGTCGTGCTGTGACTTATGTTTTTTCTTCTTTGCCCGTTCCATTTCCTCGTCATCGTTATAGTCTTCATCCTCGTCGTCGCGGTCGTCGTCCATGCGGCCTATGCGCGATTTGCCCTTGAGGTCGCCTTTCCCGTAAAGCGATTCATATGAATTGCCCTCTGCGTCGTCGGTCTTTGCCGGTCTTTCCGGCATAGGCGTGAGGCATTCGGCGGGGGGCATACCGGCGGCTGCCACCAGGATTGATATCACGTCGACTATCTCGGTGCGGTCAATCGAACCGTCGGTGATGCGGACTGAGGCTGTGGGGGCGCCTTGGCGCACCTTCATCTTGCTTTGTTGTGCCAGCAGTTCGTTGAAGCCGCGCAGGCGTGCGCCTCCGCCGACGATGATAATCCCGCCGGGCAGGTCGGTGTCGCGCACACCGGCATATTCCATCTGCGCCATGATGTTGGCTATGATTTCATCCGCACGGGCATGCACGTAGTTGTTGATTTCGGAATAGTCGATACTTTCGCCGGGGCCTTTACGGCGCATGGTTTCCTGGTGCATGGCGTTGCCGCTGACTTTCTTGATTTCTTCGGCACGCTCCTCGATATAGTTGAGGGCGGTGAGGTCAAGGGTGATGTTGCGCGACCCCATCGGGAGGGTGGCCACATAAAGCGGCGCCCCGTTCTTATAGATTGCCACCGATGTCGTTTCTGCCCCGAAGTCGGCAAACATGCACCCGAGGCGTCGTTCGTCGTCGGTTAGGGTCATTGAGGCTTCGGCTATGACGCGCGGTATGTAACCGTTGATGGTAAGCCCCAGGCGCTCGTAAATCACACGGCGCAGCATGCGTTTCATCTGCGGTGCGCAGCTGAGAACCGTCATGCGGGCGCCTACCGTCTGCCCGTACGACCCTATGGGGGTTGCCTGGGTCTTGTTGTCTACGGTGAAGCGCACCGGCACTACATCCACAACGTCGCGTTCACCGCCTATGGCGGCCTTGGCCTGCTGGCTGAGGTCGTTGATAATAGGCGTTGTGATTTCGGTTTCGGCAGGGAGTGAGAGATTTACATCCACGGTGCGGCTGGTGAGGGTGCGGCCCCCAAGGGCCACATACACCCCGGTGATTTTGCGAGGCTCGATACGGGGGTATGATTGCAGCCGTTCGGCAATATGCCCCAGGGCGATGCTGACGTCGACATTCTGGATGCACCCGTAGCGCACCTTGTCGGTCAGCTTCTCCTCTTCCACGGCAATCACGTCGACAACTCCCGAATTGTCGACCGACCCTATCGCGCCCCGAATCTTAGAGCTTCCTATTTCAAACGCCACGATGTAGCGTTCCGTGTTGTTTTCTCCCATATATAGTTGTTGTTCCAATCGTTGTTGTCAGGTGTTTTTGTTTGGTTTTGTTGCGACTCTCTTTTTGGCGGGGAGTCCTATCGTGTCACCTACAAGCATGTTGTCGATGCTTTCAAATTCCTCCTCTCCCTCCTGGTCGAACCTTATGAAGGGTTCCGGGATGCTCTTCATCCTCCGGGTGGCAACCACCTGCCCCCCCCATTTAACACTTAAAGTGTCGTAGTGGTTCCAGCCTTTTACAGGAAGTACCTTCCGATACATTGTCATCACCCTTTCAAGCTTGTCGTCAATGTCGGCGGTGTCGCCCAGGTTGATTACATGGCCGCGAATCATCGGCACGAGGATAACGTCGTGAGTGCGAGGCTCTACCATTATTTGCGCCACTATGGCGTTCCATGCCGAATCGTTGCTTATGCGTTCGATAAGCGGCAGAAGCATACGGGGGTTGTGGGCTGAGTCAAACGACCCTGTGACCACCGGCACATCAAGGCGGAAACGGGCGGTGGCCGTGAGGCGTTTGCCCGCACGGTTGATATAATATGACCTGTTTCGGTCGAAAATACGCGCCACGGGTATCATCGGGGTTATTGTCACACGGATACGGTTGTCGGCAAGGCGCTCCGCCACGGCATTTTCGATAAGGTCGATACCGTCGAGCTTGTCCTCTATTTTCTGCAGGTCTACCGCCGATGCCGGCCCGTTCACATTGTCCAGGCCCCATTCATGCAGGAGCCGGCGCACCTCGTCGGGGGTGACGAAGTTGCGTGAGGCGGTATTGTGTTCCACCTTCACTTCCAGCCCACGGCACATTTCCCGTGCGGCCATATCGTTGGAAATCAGCAGTGCCATGACCAGGTAAACTGTCAGCACCACCGATAACATGCATCTTATGACCCCGCTTTTCGTCATCGTCCTCGTCTGGGTTGGTTGTAGTGATTATCCGTTTGATTCCAAGGCTTTCACAACTTCAGGCACCAGGTCGGCGATGTCGCCCGCCCCGGCAGTCAAAAGTATCTCAAAATTACGGTTTTTTACCGTCTTTGTCAAATCCTCACGCCTGATAAGCAGTTTTTTTTCGCATTTCATACGGTCGAATATGATTTGTGAAGTCACCCCCTCGATAGGCAGTTCGCGGGCGGGATAAATGTCGAGCAATATCACCTCGTCGGCAAGGTCGAGCGCTTCGGCAAACCCTTCGGCAAAGTCGCGTGTGCGGGTGTAGAGGTGTGGCTGGAAAGCCACAGTCAGCTCCCTGTCGGGGTAGAGGGCTTTGACCGAGCTTATCGAGGCTCGGAGTTCGTCGGGATGGTGGGCGTAATCGTCGATAACCACCCTGCCGTGGGTAACGTTGCCTTCGGCGTCGGTAGTGTCAGGTTCCTTTACCCAGAATTCGAACCGGCGTTTTGCCCCGAGGAAGCTTCCCATTGCCTCACGTGCCTTTTCGGCATCCATATCCCCTGTGAGATAGCATGCCGCCAGTGCCGCCACGGCGTTTTCTATGTTCACTTCCACAGGCACTCCCAGGTTTATGTCCTTGATTTCCCCGCCGGGATGCACGAAGTCGAAATGTATCTCCCCGTTGCCTCGCCTTATGCCTGAGGCATGGAAATCGCCATGGTCGCGGCCATAGGTGAACATCCTGACCCCTTCGGCGGGTCGCGGCCTGAGTTTCAATCCTTCATGCACTACCAGTGCGCCACCCGGCTGCACCAGCTCTGTGAAGTGGGCGAAGCTTTCGAGATATGCTTCCTCGGTGCCGTAAATGTCGAGATGGTCGGGGTCGGTCGCGGTGACAACCGCGATATATGGTGTGAGATGGTGAAACGAGCGGTCGAATTCGTCAGCCTCGATGATTGCATAGGGGCTTGCGGGCGCAAGCAGGATGTTGGAATCGTAGTTGCGCAACACTCCGCCTAGGAATGCGTTGCATCCCGCAGGGCAGTTATGCATTATGTGGGCTGCCATTGACGAGGTGGTTGTTTTGCCGTGGGTTCCGGCAAAACACAGCCCCTTGCTCTCCCGGGTTATCTTACCCAGCAGTGCGGCCCGTTTTATCATCTCGAAGCCTCCCTGGCGGAAATAGGTCATGACAGCCGTGTCTTCAGGCACGGCAGGGGTGTAGACCACCAAGGTGTCGGCCGGGTTGCGGAATGCCTGCGGCACGGCTTTCTCTACATCGTCATCGAAAGCGATAACCGCACCCTCCTGCTGGAGATGCCCGGTCAGCTCGCTGGGTGTGCGGTCGTAGCCTGCAACTGCGTAACCTTTTGAAAGGAAATACCGCTCAAGTGCGGCCATTCCTATCCCTCCTGCCCCTACAAAATATATCTGCTTCATTTAATCGGCTTCAAATCAGTTTCATGATTTCGTTAACGATGGCATCGTCGGAATTTTCAAGCGCCATTTTCCTGGCATTGGCACCGATAGCCTTGCGGCGTGAGGGGTCGCGGAGCAGTTCGGTGACAGCCTCAGGTAGCCTGGCCGCGCATTCGCGGTCGAGAATCATCACTGCGGCATCGCGTTTGGCCAATGCCTCGGCATTTTTGCGCTGGTGGTCTTCGGCCACGTTGGGCGACGGCACCAATATGGCTGGCGCACCGACGAGCTGTATCTCCGAAATTGTGCTTGCCCCCGCACGCGACACCAGCAGGTCGGCGCCACGGTAAACCAAATCCATGCGGCTTACAAACGGTGTGACCTGGAGGTTGGGGTCGTTGATGTCGGCAACAGCCTTGCTGCATTCCTCGGCATATAGTTTGCCGGTCTGCCACAGCACCGATGCCCCCGATTTGAGCATCTGCCGCACCGCAAGCTTCATGGAGTCATTGATGGTGCGTGCCCCGAGGCTGCCACCTACCACTACCACCAACGGGCGGTTGGGGTTGAATCCCAGCTCGCGTTTGGCATCTTCATGGCTTATGTTCAGGCTCACGATGTTTTTACGCACGGGATTGCCTGTTTTTACGATTTTTCCTTCAGGGAAAAATCGCTCCATCCCGTCGTAGGCCACACAGATACGCCCGGCATTGGCGGCCAGCAGCTTGTTGGTAACACCGGCATATGAATTCTGCTCCTGTATAAGGGTCGGGACGCCTTGTTTTTGAGCCTCTTTTAGCATCGGCCCTGAGGCATATCCCCCTACACCGACGGCAATGTCGGGCTGGAAATCGCGAAGCACCTTCTTGGCCTTGCGCATGCTGCGCCACAGCTTCCATACAACGCCGAAATTGCGCCACAGCCGTTTGCGGTCGAACCCGGCAACGGGAAGTCCCACGATTTCGTAACCGGCAGCAGGCACACGCTCCATCTCCATGCGTCCGAGTGCCCCTACAAAAAGGATGTCGGCCTGTGGGTCGCGCCTCTTTACGGCGTTGGCTATTGCCAGCGCCGGGAATATATGCCCCCCGGTTCCCCCTCCTGATATAAGTATCTTCATATCAATTAACTGATTTTACCCGGATTATCGGTTGCAACTTCTGCCGGCAGTTCCAGGATTTCGGCATTGACATCCTTGCGTTTGTCGTTCTGGACCGCAAACCGGCTTACACTCAGCATTATGCCGAAAGCTATCGAGGTGGCTATAATCGACGAGCCCCCTTTGGAAATCAGCGGGAGCGGCTGCCCTGAAACCGGGAATACCCCCGTCACAATCGCCATATGGAAAAGCGCCTGCAACACTATCATCACTGCCATCCCCATCACCAGGAGTGCCGGGAACGCACGTGAGCAGCGCGAGGCGATAGCCCCGGCGCGTGCCAGCAGCATGAGGTAGAGGGCCAGCAGGAACATCCCGCCGAGAAATCCCCAGTCCTCCACCACGATGGCGAAAATATAGTCGGAGAATGCCAGTGGCAACCGTGCAGTTTCACGGGAGTTGCCCGGCAGCTGCCCGATAATCCCTCCGTTGGCCTGCGCCATATATGAATATTGCTCCTGCCTGTTTTCGGAATTGATAGGTTGGGCGTATTTAGGCACCGTGTCGTTACGCCAGCGGGCGATGCGCTCTTTCCAGGTTCCCTTGCGTTGTAGCGACGCCTCTTCCCCTTTGAAGTTCTTCCCCGTTTCCGCTATGTGCAGCTGTTCGGCCTGGGAATATTCCGGCGCCGACGACATTTTGTATAGTGCCGCGCCACCCCCCAGCAGCCCGTAAACAAGCAGCACTGCGGCAAACTTCTTGAGCTGGACCCCGCCGATAAGCATCATCGCGAACGATATGCCCATCAGCAGCAGGGTGTTGGTCAGACCTTGGGTGAAAAGCAACCCGCTGCATAGCAGCACGAACGAAGCGCTGACGGCAATGCCTGCCGTCGTAACCCCGCGCCGCATCTGCGACCGCGACATGACCAATGCTATCAGCAGCACTACGGCAAGTTTAAGCAGCTCTGCAGGCTGTATCGGAATCCCTAACAGCGTGGTGCTGCGGCGTGCCCCGTTGATGATGTCGCCTTTGAAGAGCACATAAACGGCCAGTACCACCGTCACGGTGACGAACAGCGGTGTCAGCGGAATCAGCCATTTGTATTTGAGTCTCGACAAGCCTACAGTAAGCCCCACGCCCAGCAACAGCATTTTGCCGTGGCGGAGCAGCGGGCCGAACACGTTGGTGGCCTGCACCTCGCGTGACGAGGCGCTGTAAAGCTCTATCACCGATATAGCGAGAATCGCTATATAGATAGCCCATATGTATTTGTCGGCTTTGGGCAGAGGCAGCCTTGCCTTTGCCTGCCCCTCGCCGACAGATGTCCCGATGGTTTTATCTCCTTCCATTAAAGTTCTAAGTCGTCAGTTATACGTTACAAGCGCGGTTACCCGGCAGGTCATACTCCCAGCTCGCGTTTTTTCATTTCGCGCACAGCGCTCTTGAATTTGCGGCCACGGTCTTCGTAGCTGTTGAAGAGGTCGAAGCTTGCGCAGCAGGGTGATAGCAGCACGGTGTCGCCAGCCTCTGCTATTTCGCGGCATGCGGCAATAGCTTCCTGGAGGCTGTGGGTGTCGCGGAGCACGGGCACTTTCCCTTCGAAGAACTCCATGATTTTCCCGTTGTCCTTACCCATTGCGACGATGGCTTTCACCTTCTCGTTTACAAGAGGCATGATTTCGTTGTAATCGTTCCCCTTATCCTTGCCTCCAAGGATTAGCACCGTGTTTTTGCCGCCACGCATCGAATCGAGGGCATACCAGCATGAATTCACGTTGGTGGCCTTGGAGTCGTTGACCCATCGTGCTCCGTTGATGGTCTCCACATGTTCCAGGCGGTGTTCAACCCCCTCGAAATCGCTCAGTGCCCGGCGTATATCCTCCTTGCGTATGTCGAGCAGGCAGGCGCTCAGGCCTGCCGCCATTGAGTTCAGCAGGTTGTGCATGCCGCGCAGTGCCAGTTGCGCACGCGGCATGTCGAGTGATGTTTCAGGCGTTTGCAGGAACAGCTCCCCGTCGTTGTCGACCCATGCTGCCGAATCGTCGGTGCGGTGTTCGCTGAAAGGGAACATGCGCGCCTCGGTGGTGACCTTTTCAAGCTGTTTGGTGATAACAGGGTCCTCTTCCCAGAAAATGAACGCATCGGTAGGGGTGAGGTTCTGCAGGATGCGGAACTTGGCATTTATATAGTTCTGCATCTTGTATTCATAGCGGTCGAGGTGGTCGGGGGTGATGTTCATCAGCACAGCGATGTTGGCACGGAAATCATACATGTTCTCCAACTGGAACGAGCTGAGTTCCACAACATAGACGTCGTGTTTGTCTTCGGCGACCTGCCATGCCAGCGAACGTCCTACATTGCCTGCAAGCCCTGCGTTGATGCCTGCCTCGCGCAGGATATGGTAAATCAGCATAGTCGTGGTGGTCTTGCCGTTCGACCCGGTTATACACACCATTTTGGCATCGCTGTAGCGGCCGGCGAGTTCGATTTCCGAAATAACCGGGATGCCACGTTGTTCAAGTTCCTTGACGATAGGGGCCGTGGGGGGTACGCCCGGCGATTTCACCACCTCGTCGGCATTCAGAATCAGCTCTTCGGTGTGATGCCCCTGTTCGTAGGCGATTTTATATCGGTCGAGAGCTTCAAGATAGCGGGGCGCTATTTTTCCGCAGTCGCTTAGAAACACATCCATCCCCTTGACTTTTCCCAAAACGGCGGCTCCGATGCCGCTTTCACCGCCTCCTAAAACCACAAGGCGCTTCTGTTCTGTAGTTTCGTTCATTTTATATATTTGAGCAATCTTTATTTACGTGAATAATAGTTGGATTTACGTGTTGTTGTGACAGGAATCGGGTTATCGGATTTTAAGTGTCACAAAGGTGATGACCGCCAGGAAGATGCACACAATCCAGAATCTTGTAACGATTTTCGATTCCGGGATTGCGTTAAGCGGTTTCTGTATGATGGCTTCAATCCCTGCGTTGCCGGGCTTTTGGAAATGATGGTGAAGCGGGGTCATTTTGAACACCCGTTTGCCTACTCCCGTTTTCCGTTTGGTGAATTTGAAATAGGCCACCTGTATCATCACCGACACATCCTCGACAAAGAAAATCGCGCAAAGCAGCGGTATAAGAAGCTCCTTGTGGATTAGGATGGCTAGCACGGCTATGATACCCCCTATGGTGAGCGAACCGGTGTCGCCCATGAATACCTGTGCCGGATAGGCGTTATACCATAGGAATCCGACCAGGGCGCCTATAAATGCCGCACAGAACACCACCAGCTCCTCACTTCCGGGGATATACATTATGTTGAGGTAGCTTGAATAGATTATCGATCCCCCGAGATATGCCATAATCGCGAGTGCTACCGCTATTATGGCCGAGCATCCTGTGGCAAGGCCGTCGAGGCCGTCGGTTAGGTTGGCTCCGTTGGAAGTGGCGGTGATTACGAAAATCGTGACAAGCACGAACAGCACCCAGCCTCCCGCCTGGGCGTGGTCGCCCATCCATTTGGTCAGCGAGGCGTAATCGAAGTTGTTACCCTTCACGAACGGGATGGTGGTCTGTGTCGATTTGATGTTGTGGGATTCGTAAACCACCTGTTCCACCTCGTTGGTGGCTACATTCGTAACCTCGTGGTTCTGACGGATTACTATATCCGGGCTCATCATCATCGTAAGCCCCACAATAAGGCCGAGACCGACCTGGCCGATTATTTTGAACTTCCCGCTCATGCCGTCCTTGTTGTGCTTCTGCACCTTCAGGTAGTCGTCGGCAAAGCCGAGGCATCCCAGCCACATCGTGGACACGAGCATGAGAATCATATATACATTTCCCAGGTTACCCACCAGCAGGCAAGGCACAAGTGTGGCTATTATGATTATGATTCCACCCATGGTAGGCGTGCCGGTTTTCTTCATCTGCCCCTCCAGACCGAGGTTGCGTATGATTTCGCCTACCTGCATTTTTTGCAGCCTGTCGATGATTTTACGCCCGAACACAAGTGCGATGAACAGCGATATCAGGATTGCGGCCACCGACCGGAAGGTGATGTAGTCCATCAGCCTTGCTCCCGGGAACCCAGTCCCTTCCAGATATTTGAACAGATAATATAACATTGGTCAGGTTATCGGTTATAAGTTTTTAAGTTGTCGGTTGTGGTATATGTTGGTTTGGCGCTTATAACCCTGATCTCATAAACTGACATCCGTCAAGATTTCCCTCACAACCTCGCGGTCGTCGAAATGGTGTTTGACCCCCTGGATTTCCTGATAGTCCTCATGCCCCTTTCCGGCCACGAGCACCACATCGCCCTCTCCGGCCATGGCGATTGCGGCGCGTATAGCCTCCCGCCGGTCCACGATGCTGATGGTTTTGCGGCGGGCTTCGGCGTTGTCGGCAATTCCGGCCTCCATATCATGCAGTATGTCGGCCGGTTCCTCGAACCTCGGGTTGTCGGATGTGAGTATCACGCGGTCGGAAAGCCTTGCAGCTTCTTGTGCCATTATGGGGCGTTTACCCTTGTCGCGGTTGCCTCCGGCTCCTACAACGGTTATGATTTTGCCTTTGGTGCCCACCACTTCGCGGATTGACGAAATCACATTCACCACCGCGTCTGGCGTATGGGCGTAATCGACGATGGCGGTAACCTTGTTGTCGTGGGAATGGAACGTCTGGAAGCGGCCGGCCACAGGCACGAGCCTGCTCATGTTGACGAGGACTGTTTCCATATCCCAGCCCAGCAACACCGAGGCGCCGAACACTGCCGTGAGGTTGTAGGCGTTGAATTTCCCGGTGAACAGCACGTTGACTTCACGGCCGTTGAAACTCATGATTGTCCCGTCGAGGCGTGTCTCGATTATGCGTCCGCGGAAATCGGCCATTGTGCGCAACGAGTAGCTTTTTTTTGCGGCACGGGTGTTTTGCAACATCACTTCGCCGGTTTTGTCGTCGGTATTGGTCAGTGCGAACGCTTCGGGAGGAAGTCCGTCGAAAAACGATTTTTTTGCATTAAGGTATGCCTGTACTGTTTTATGATAGTCCAGGTGGTCACGTGTCAGGTTGGTAAACAAACCTCCTGCAAATGTCAGACCTGCTATGCGGTGCTGGTCGGCAGCGTGCGAGCTGACCTCCATGGCCGCGTATTCGCATCCGCGTTCCACCATCTTGGCAAGCAGGGCGTTGATGGTGAGCGCGTCGGGTGTGGTCTGGGTGGCATGCACGGCCTCTGTGTCGATATAGTTCACAACGGTCGACAGCAATCCGGCCTTGTAGCCCATAAGCCGTGCCATTTCATAAATCAAGGTCGCCGTGGTGGTTTTGCCGTTAGTGCCGGTAACCCCTACGAGGCGGAGTTTTTTCGACGGTTCGCCATACCATCGCGAGGCAAGTTCGCCGAGTGCTATCGAGGTGTTCTCCACGCGGATATATGTCACATCGGTTTCGCGGTCGGCTTCGGCCGGGAGTTCTTCGCACACGATGGCTGCCACCCCTTTACCCTTAAGTGTAGGGATAAACGAGTGCCCGTCGACGGTGACCCCTCTTACGGCCACGAACATGCTCCCCTCTCCGGCCTGGCGCGAATCGGCGGTCAGGGTTGAAATCTCTTTATCTTTATCGGTGCCGGTTATCTCTATGGTTTTGATAGGCCCTAAAAGTTCTGTTATAGTCATTTCGCGTGATGTTTTTTGTTATGCTGTCAATGATTATGGCACCAGTGCCAAAGTCACCTCTTTCCCTCTCGGCAGGCGTGTGCCATGTGCCGGAATCTGTTGCCTTACATATCCCGTGCCGTGGAATTTTACGTCATACCCCTCTTTCTCTAGTGCTACCACCGCCTCTCGCAGGCCGAGACCTAGCACCGAGGGGACTGTGCCCTCCGGCATTTTGCGAGGGGCCGCCGGATGGCTTTCCGAATGGATGCCGGCTGCCTGGCGCACCGATTTGTGGCGCGTGGGGCTGGTGGAGCCGTAGAGTTGCGCACGAGAGATGCCTGTGGCGCCCTGGGTATAGTCGGAGGAGTTGCCTAACAGTCCGCGTGAATACATTTTGACGGCGATGTTTTTCATCACCTGCCCTGATGTCGACGCCGCCCCGAACATGTTGCGTTTGGGGTAGAATGTCAGCACAATGCAGGAGTATTGCGGATCGTCGGCAGGGAAGAAGCCACAGAATGCCAGGCGTTTGCGTGCCGTGTTGTATTGGCGTGTCTCAGGGTCGACGCTGTAGCATGTGCCGGTTTTGCCTGCAAGTGCCACCTTGTCGTTTTTAAGCGAGCGCCCTGTGCCTCGCTCACCCCACACAACCTGTTTGAGCATGTATTGCATTTTGCGTGCATTCTCTTCCGAGCATATCCTGTCGCGGATATAGCTTACAGGCATCACCGAGTCAAACGATTCGGTGCGTAGCCCTTTGACCAGGCGCGGCCTTACATACCGGCCCCCGTTGGCAATGGCGTTGTAAATCGACAGGGTGTAAATCGGGGGTATCTGCGATGCATAGCCATAGCACATGCGTGAAAGGTCGATGCGTGCGGGTTCGGGATTGAAATAGGGGGTGGTTTCACCGGCGATGCCTGTGTGCATGGGTTCGAGGAACCCTATGGAACGAAGCCTTTCGACAAAGCCCTTCGGGTTCTTGTCATAGCCACGGGTGATGATGCGTGCCATGCCGATGTTGCTCGATTGCTCGATGACTTCGCGCACGCGGAGCGTCCCGTTGTAATGCGAGTCGGTGATAGGGCGCCCTCCGGCATAAGCCCATGACTGGCCGATTGGGATTACTTCTTCCAGGTTGTCGACCAACCCGTCTTCAAGTGCTATCATCATTGAGATAGGTTTCACAACCGAACCCGGCTCGAATCCTACCACGGCATAGTTAAGCGCCTCGATATAACCGTTGCCGTTTTTGGAACGTTCGAGGTTCGAGATGGCCTTGATGTCGCCGGTCTTTACGTCCATAAGCACCGCGCAGCCCCAGTCGGCCGAGCAGGAATCGAGCACGCGGTTAAGCTCGTTCTCCACAATGTCCTGCAACTGGATGTCGATGGTGGTTCTCACATTGTAGCCTGGAGTCGGTGGCACGTCGGTCCAGTTTACAATGTCCTTGGTAAGGGCGATTTTCTTTGAAAGGCCGGGTTTTCCGTAAAGAAGCGAGTCGAGGGCTTTTTCAAGGCCGTAGATGCCGTGTACTTCCTTGCATTCGCGGGTTTGGCCTACACCTCCGACCGAACGGCGGGCCATGGCGCCGTAAGGGTTGCTGCGCCGCAGCACCGATTCCACGGTCATGCCGGTTTTGTTCGGGTTGCCGATGTTGAAAAACGGGAAGCTTTTGATTTTTTGCAGGTCGAGGAAGCTGATGTTGCCCACAAGCGGCCACGCGCGCGGGCGTTTGGCTTTTTCCATTTTCAGCGGTTTTTCAAGCCGTTTGCGCCATTCGTCGCGGGTGCGGATGGGGAAATGTTTGCCCATTGAGTCGGCAAGCGCGTCAATCGACGCAAGGTATTGGTTCTGCTTGAAATTATCGCAACGGAAGTCGATGCGCACCGTGTAGTAGCGCAGGTTGGTGGCGAGCAGCTCCCCTTTGTCCGACAGGATGTCGCCACGTTCGGGCAGTATCGTGTCAACTTTTTCGAGCTGGCGGCGGGCTTTCTCGTTCCAGTGGGTGGCGTCTATAACGGTGGTAGAGAACAGCTTGTAGCCAATCATGCCCGAAAACAGCAGGATGAGCATGGTGATTACGCCATACCTGAACAGGATGTGAACATGGTTGTCTTTTTTCATCTCTACCGGTCGGTTTTGTTTTTTGCGTTGGTTCGGTTCTGCCTGTTGTTTGTCTGGTCTGGTTGTTTTGACGGGTCATATTGCCCGTTTGTCTTTTTTGTTGTCGGTTTAGTCCCGGCTTACCCTGAACGGGGGACTGTCCTGCACCATGATGCCCAGGTTCAGGGAGTCGACCGTGTGTTGCATCGAGGATTCGCGGATGCGGCTCATGTAAGCCGATTTGGCGCGGATGCGTTCTGTTTTGGCCACTTCCAGCTCCTGTTCGAGCTTTTGGATTTCCTCCATCTGTGTCTGGCATTTGTAGCGGTTGGTGATGTAGACCATCAGCATCACCATCGCTGCAATTACCACAAGCCAGTTGCGCCGGAAAAAGTCGGTTGAGATTATGCGCCCGTGGAGTGCCCGCAGCATGAAGCTGTCGCGCGTTTCCCTGTTTTTGCGCTTCTCTTTTGTTGTCGGTTGTGCTTTTCCCATCTGTTGTCGGCTGTCGCGGATATGAGGTTTTTTAATTCTCTTCTGTTTCGGTTTTTTCGGCTATGCGGAGCTTTGCGCTGCGCGACCGTGGGTTCTGTTCCACCTCTTCGGCTGAAGGGGTGACCGGTTTGGAGGTCAGCAGTCGGAAGGGGGAGAGGTTGCGTCCGAAAAAGTCTTTTGCCTCTTTTCCTTCCAGGTTGCCTGTTTTCATGAAGTTCTTCACCAGGCGGTCTTCCAGCGAGTGGTAGGTGATTACGGCGAGCCTTCCGCCAGGTTTGAGGGCTTCGCGGGCCTGGGTAAGGAGCTGTTTCAGTGCCTCGATTTCGTTGTTGACCTCGATGCGCAGGGCTTGGAACACCTGTGCCAGCTCTTTTTTCTCCTGTTTTGGGTTGATAAACGGTTTGATAACCTCCAGCAGCCGGGGAACGGTTGTGATTGGCGCGTCCTTGCGGGCTTTGGCAATTGCCGAGGCGAGTTTGCGTGCCTGCCGCAATTCGCCGTAGAGGTGGAAGATGTCGGCAAGTTCCGATTCCGGGGCTTCGGTTATGAGCTTGGAGGCATCCCTGTGAGCCTCCCGGTTCATACGCATATCCAATGCGCCCTCCCAGCGGAATGAGAAGCCCCGGTCTGGGTCGTCAAAATGATGGAACGAGACTCCGAGGTCGGCAAGGATGCCGTCAACTTTCCCTGCGCCGTAGAACCGCAGGAAATTCCTCAGGTATCGGAAATTCCCATGCACAAGCGTGAGCCGTGGATTACCCGAAAGGGAGTCATCGGCCATGGCCCGTTCTATGGCATCGCTGTCCTGGTCAAACGCGAGCAGCCTGCCGCCATCCCCCCTGCCTTGCGAAAGGCGTTCGAGAATGCCCCGGCTGTGGCCGCCACCGCCAAGGGTGCAGTCAACATACACGCCTGTGCCTTTGATGTTTAAGGCGTCAACCGATTCTGTGAAAAGTGCCGGGATGTGGTAGGGTTGCGTAGTCATGAATGAATAGGGCGGTTTCAAGGTGTAAAGTTACTAAATTCCGCTTAAGAATTTACAACGCCAAACTGCAAAATTACCTCAGTATCACAAAAAAAGTTATCAACATCTCACACCGGGGATGCTGATAACTTCCGATATTCACAAATGTAAACGCGGTAGTGTTAAAATGACTTGGCGCGTAGTAGTTCTGCGAGTTTTTCAACGCCTTTCGTAGCTGTCATGGGAAGCACCGTAACCCCCTGCGGCACAGCGGCAGGATGTGGGTCGATGTAATATACAGGCACCCCGGGGCGCACGTAGTGGAGCAATCCGGCGGCAGGATACACGTTCAGGCTCGTGCCGATAACCACGAAAACATCGGCTTCACGGGCAAGTTCCATGGCCGGTTCTATGTTGGGCACGGCTTCCTGGAAGAACACTATGTGGGGGCGTACCCGGTGACCGTCGATTAACGTTTCAGGGGTGGTTTCAACAGCTTCGGGATGCAGCTCCCACACCAGGCTGTCGTTGTCGGTGGCACGAACTTTCATCAGCTCCCCGTGAAGATGCAGCACATGGCTGCTTCCTGCAACTTCATGCAGGTTGTCGACGTTCTGGGTGATTATATACACGTCGTAATCCTTTTCAAGCTCGACCAGGCCGAGATGGCCTGCATTAGGTCTTGCTTTCAGGAGGTCTTTGCGCCGGGCATTATAGAACTCATGGATGAGCCCCGGGTTGCGTCGGTATCCGTCGGCTGAGGCAACATCCATCACATTGTAGTTCTCCCATAACCCGCCGGCATCGCGGAAGGTGTTTATCCCGCTTTCGGCGCTCATCCCGGCACCGGTCGAAATCACAAGTTTCTTCTTTCCCATAACTCACAACTTACAACTTATAACTTATAACTTATAACTTACAACCCACGCTAAGGTAATAAAAACATGCATGGCTGAGAAGCAGAAGCACAAGTATGATCCATGTCATAACGGTTCGTCGGCCATAGCATTGCCAGGCAAGGAATCCCGACATCAGCACATAGGCCGGATAAAACCACATCAAACCTCTGACAATCGGATTGGGGTTTTGGATTGATGAGATAATCCATGGGTATGAGATGCCTGGCAACATACACACAATCAGGATTACCCACATCCACCAAGGCACACGTGGCAACTTCGTGTTGCCTGATTCGTTCGTCGCAGTCATGGCTCGCTACAGGTTTATTTGTTTTTTGCGGCGTTGTAGGCTGCCACAGTGCGGCGTATGCCTTCGCGTAGGTCGATTTTCGGGGAGAAACCGAATTCGGCTACCGCGTCTGAAATATCCGCATTCCAGTTGCGCTGCCGCATTATTTTGAATTTGTCGCGGTTGAGGGTGGAGGTGGTGCAGCGCATTTTTGCAATCTTCTCCGCTATGGCCGAGGCAGTCCAGACGGCCCACATAGGCAGTTTCACCGGGATGACCAGTTTCCTGCCAAGCTCTTTGGCTACGATGTTGCGGAACTCCTTCTGCGTGTAAGCCTGGTTTTCGGAAATGATGTATTTGCGGTTTTTCACACCTGACTCGAAGGCGTCGAACATGGCGTTAACCAGGTCGTCGACATAGATGAAGGTAAGCATTTGCTTGCGGAATCCCACACCGAAATCGAAATGGCTGTCGATGCTTTTCACCATCATCAGGTAGTCTTTCTCGTGAGGGCCGTAAACGCCTGTTGGCCGGAAAATTATATACGGGATTCCCGCGAAGTGTTCCAGATGTTGCTCGGCCATGATTTTCGACTGCCCGTAGCGTGTGTCGGGATTGGGAAACATGCTGTTGTCAAGCGGCGTGTATCCTTTCTCGTCGCCACGCCCGAGGGCTGAGAGCGAGCTCATGAACAGAAACCTTTCGGGAACATGCCCGGTTTCGGTCAGGAGTTCAGTAAAGGTTCGGAGGTAGCCGTAATTGATTCTTTTGAAATCAATATAGTTTATGCATTTGGTGGCACCCAGGTTGTAGATGATGTAATCCCACGGGGTTGATTCCGCGATGGCGTTTTTCATCCCTTCGCGGTCGTCATAGTCAAGCACAAGAAACCCTAGCCGGGAATCGGTAAGGTAGCGGCGCGATGTACTCGCCCTCACTGCCACGGTTACCTCCATGCCCCGGCGCAACCCCTCCTCGGCAATGAAGCCGCCGATAAACCCTCCTGCGCCTACAACGAGCAGCCGCTTCCCTTTTAAAGATGTCTTTTCTTTGTCTGCCATGACTTTGTGCATATTGTTTTGTCCCGTTGCCTGCCGTCAACGGCATGATTCTATCGCTTTTTGATATATTGCCATCGTGCCGGTTGCCATAGCCTCGTCGTTGAACCGTTTCACATAGACCTGGCCGGCCTTTACGATGTTGGCGTGTACGTTGGGGTAGTTGATTAACTCTTTCGCAGCATTGATCCACCCTTCTATGTCGTCGGGATCCACTGCCGGTGTCTGAGGGCCTCCGGCTTCTTCCAGGCACGACCCGGTGGCGATTATCGGGGGTGTGCCTACGTTGAGGCTCTCGATTACAGGGATGCCGAACCCTTCGTAACGCGATGTATAGCTTGAGCACAGGGCGCCTGCATAAAGGGCGGGGAGGTCGGCAAACGGTGCGTTTTCGATAAATTTCACGCGCCCTTCCAAGGAATAAGTGGCTGTGTATTGGTCGATGGTTGCGGCATATTCGGTGCGCCGTCCCACCAATACAAGGTCGAATTCCTGCGGAAGCCCCCTTAGCCCTCTTACGGCCATCATCTGGTTTTTCCGCCGTTCTATGGTGCCTACGCTGATTATATAGGGTCGTTTCAGGCCGTATTTCTTTTTCACGCCTTCGATTTCCGGGTCGGAAGGACGTCGGTGGAACTGTGCGTCACAACCCTGGTAAACAACGTCGATTTTATCCTCGCTGATGCCGTAGTCGCTTATTAAATCGCGTTTGGTGCATTGCGAGATGGCAAGCACGCGTGTGGCCTGTCCGGCTGCCTTGCGGAATTTGTAATCGTAGATTTTGCGGTCGGCAGGTTTGTAGCATTCCGGGCAACGGCGGAAAATAAGGTCGTGGACGGTTACAACCGACGGCAGGCGCGATGCGGCCAGGTCAAAGGGTAGTTCCCCCGACAGGCCGTGGATTATATCCACCCCGTCGCGTGCCATCTGCCTGGCCATCGCTGCCACTCGCCATAGTGCCGGCACTGCTTTCCATAGTGGTTTGTCAGGGGTGGCAACCGACACCCCTTGTCGCGTAAGCAGCGGCATCAGGCGTGGATTGTCGCGTTTTTCAGGCGTATAAAGTGCATATTCCAAATCGGGATAATGATTTGAGAGCACCTTTACAAGCAACCTGGAATAGTTCCCCAGGCCGGTGTTGTTGCACACCGCCCGTTTCCCGTCGAACCCTATTTTCATCAGTAACCTAACGCTAAGGTTTTACAATATGTTTGCGACATCAGGGTTAATTCCCCTCGAAATACATCGGGATATGCCGGTCGATTGAGTTGTCGAGCGAAATAAGTGTCTCTGTGCCGGTAACCCCGGGAATCATCTGTATCTTCTTGTTAAGAAGTTCCATGAGGTGCTGGTTGTCGCGCACGAAAAGTTTGATGAACATGGTGTAAGGCCCGGTGGTGAAATGGCATTCGATAACTTCGGGAATCTTTTCCAGTTCGGTCACCACTGCGCTGTACATTGCCCCGCGTTCGAGATTTACACCGATATAGGTGCAAGTGCTGTAGCCCAGCAGCTGGGGGTTCACCGTGTATCCCGACCCTGTTATTATACCCAGTTCTGTCATGCGCTGTATGCGCTGGTGGATGGCGGCGCGTGACACACCGCACACTTGTGCCACATCCTTCGACGGGATGCGTGCATTGTGCATCACTATCGAAAGGATTTTTCGGTCAAGATTGTCTATGCAGTCTAAACGATTCATTTAAGATTGATTTGTTGTCGGTTTAAGAATCCTTATGTTGTACTTGCATTTGCAAAAGTACCAATTATTTTCCAAATTCCTGTCAAAATGCTTGTATATTTCCGTTTTGTACTCCGTGACAGGCCATTATGCCGCCTTTTTGATATATGCCGGAAAACGGCGGCGGTGTGCCCGTATTGATTTTGACACACCGCCTTTTATGGTCGCTTCCGTGGATGGTTATCTTACACGTATCTTTGTGGCTTTCGAGCCTTGGCGGCGGATGTAGAAGCCGGGGGTGAGGTTGTCGCCGTCAACCCGGATTCCTTGCAGGTTATAGTAGATGGCGGGTGAGTTGCTCTCGTTGTCAGGCTCTGCTGTCGTGATTCCTGACGATGGGTTGTCGAACACAATCCTGGGCGCGATGGCAAACGAGCATGCGTCCTCCTCGCCCTGGGCATACCATTTTAGTTCGCCGGTAGGCTGGTAGTTCTCATCGGTTTCCTTGAGCAGGTGATAGGCCGTGTTGTGCCCGTTGCTGCCTCGGCGTAGCGAATACATTGCGATATTATCCTCGCCGTCGGCTCCTGAATTATTGGGGAAGCCGCTGATGGTTACGAAGAACTCTCCGTCGAGTTTCACCGGCTTGTCAAACACGAATTCGGTGGGGTCGTTGTAGGTTTCCGATGCGTCGACCAGGCGGTTGGCTGTGAGGATGGCCTCGGCAAGGACTTCGCCCGGCATCCCGTCGGTGTCAGGCACGGCGATGGCTACCTTGATTTCGGCGTCGGGTGTCACGGTGGCCACACTCCCGAAATAAACGTTTACACCGCTGATTTTTACAGGGGTGGCTGGTGCGTCGAAATGTTCTGCAAATGCTTCCATGTCGAGCCAGTTCGTGCCTCCGTAATTACCGTACCAGCTCAGGCTTATGATGCCGAGGTCGGCGTTCTCGGCTGCGGCTATGTTCCATGCAAGGGATTCTCCACCGGCCTTGACACCGTAGATGTAGGTGCTCGACGTCCCGGCATCGTTGCTCACGGTCAGGTCGACATCAAACATCCCTGCCGTTGTATATTTCACGGTCACATCTTTTTCATCCGATTTTTGCAAGTCGGTGCCGGGGAGTGTCCAGGCATAGGTATGGGGCGAGCCTTTTGATAAGTTCGTGAATGTTAGCGGGGTGTTGAGGGGAACCACGATTCCGGCTTCAGGTGAATAATACACACCTTTGGGTATCCCGATTTCAGCTGTCGGGGCAACGCCATGGACTATGACATACTTCTCGCGTGTCAGGGTCGAGATCTCATCCCCCTTGCGCACGGTCAGCGTCACATCGTAGGTGCCGGGTCTGTCATACACCACTTCCGGGCTCAGCTCTGTTGATGTCTCGGTCACCGCACCGGGGAAATGCCACTCCCGGCTGTCGGGCTGCCCTGTGGAGAGGTCGCGGAATGTTACGGGTTCCCCGGCTTCCACGCTGATGGTTGTACTGCCGGTTTCGGGGGCTACAACCTCGAAATCGTCGATTATGACGTTGTCGCCTTCAGTTAGGTCATATGTGAATGCGAAATACACCTCTTTACCGGCATAATCGGCAACGTTGGCGGTGTAGCGGTTCCACTTCACATCGTCGGTGGCAGCTTCCTGCGATGCGAGCAATGCGTCCCATATCTTGAAAGGTTCCGCACCTTCTATGTTCTCGCAAATGTATAGTTTGAGGTTGCCTTGGAAAATCCATACGGGGTTGAATGCGGCATAGAAGCGTACAGTGGCGTTATCGGGCAGCGTGATGTCAGGCGACGTCATTACTGCCACATCACCGCTGTTGGAATATTGATGATATATGGAGAATTTACTGTCGGGGTTGATTGACGAGAATGGGGGGAGATCGCGGAACCCTCCTGCATCGGGGGTAAGCTGCCAGTTGGAACCTGACGAGGTGTTCCATTCGTTGGCCTCGTCAAGAGAGTCGAAACCGTTGCGGTAGACGGTCACATATGATTCCCCTCCTTCGAATTGAGCCTTGAGCGGCATGTTGATAGTGTAGGTTGCCACCAATGGCTCGCTCCACACGTTTTTGCCCATGGCTTGCACTGTGAGTGTGCAGCTGTGGTCGAGTTTAAGGGTCATTTTCTTGGAAGGATGGATAGTGAAATCTTCCAGGATGCCCAGTTCGTCAACTCCCATAGGTTTCTCGCCCAGATGATACCAGATGGTTTCGGCGCGTTCGTCGGTACATTCCACCGTAACCTCCGTGATGTCATCATATGTTCCTGTCGCAGGGGTTATGGTCAGGCCGGATAATGGCTCCTTGGCGATTATGCTCACTGGTAGTGTCACGGTCTGGGGCTTGTAGGTCTCATTGCCGTCGAATGTTGCGGAAATAACGGTCTCCCCGATACCGAAGGTTGTAATCAGTCCGTATTTGTCGACATATGCCACCGATTGGTTGCTGCTTGAGTATTTTACGGGCGACACATTGTATGGGTTGTTGAGCAATGCGATATCCTCTTCGAGCAGTTCGATGGTGAGTGATTCCTTTGTGAAACTCAGTTCCGGGCTCTGGCGCACTGTGTAGATCGCTTCGGCAACGGCACTGGTCTCATCTCCGGCTTTGGCAATGGCCTTAAGCCGGGTGGTGGCCGTTATCTCTACCGGGGCGGTATATTCTTTGGCTGCTGCATTCCCTTCTGTACGTGGATTAGACCCGTCGGTCGTGAATATGATGGTGGCTCCATCCGGGCCGGTGATTGTTACTGCTACAGGTTCGTCGAATGAACCTCCCTCGGGCGAGAATGCCGGTGTGGCCACGCTTGAAGAGGCTTCCTCCCATTCCACTGTAACCGATCTGATGTAGGTCACTGTGGCGGCATCGGGCAAGGAGAAATACAGCTGTATTTCTCCTTCCAGGCCACCTTCGGCGTCTGGAAGGAACTTGCACACTATAGGTGTGGTCTCGGTTGTTGTGATAGGGGCTTCCTCGTTCCCGTTACACAGATACGGTTTCCCGTTCACGCTCACTGTCAGCGTGGCATCGGTAATCTTTGTGCGGGCTTCAACGGTCACTGATTTTATTTTGCCGGTAAAATCATCCGATGTCAGTTTGAAAAAATTTGAAAAAGCCTTGGTTGAACCTACTGCCTGGCCTGATGCGGCCAAATAGGTCAGTTTGGCACCTTTCTCAAATTCGGCAGTCCATGTGCGTCCGTCGAGTGTGCGCGTTATCGAGGTGCGCTCCGGGTCAAACGTTGTTCCGAAGTTGTAGAACCCGTTGGCGTTGTTGTTGGTTTTCTCTTCTGACGAAGTGCCCGACACCGGCCATGCAAAGCTCCATTCACCGGCCTGCATTGCCTGGGGCGCGGTAGCGATGGTTACCAAAAGGGCAAGTAACTTGTAGAGGTGTTTCATGTGGTGGGATTTTTGATTGGTAATATCTTATGATGGGTCTGTAGTGACAACGCACATGCTCGTGTTGTGTTTTTGTTCGTAGCACAATGCTGTCAGCGGGTTTGCAAATATAGCAGATTGCTTTAATGTGTGCAAGTTTTGGAAGCAATATTCTTTTTGTTTCTGATTCGGGTTGCTTCTGATTCGGGCTGAATGACAACGACCTCCCGGCAGCCATGGCTGCCGGGAGGTCGTTACTGCCCTGTGGCTACAGGGCTTTATTTATTGCAAAGCGTGACTTATTTCACTGCGTTTTTTGCAGACTTGCGGTTGTTCACGAGGTAGGCCACGGGGGTTGCGATGAACACTGTGGCGAGCGTACCGGTGATTACACCGAAGAGCATTGCGAAGATGAACGAACGGATGGAATCGCCGCCGAGGATGAAGATGCAGAGAAGCACCAGCAAGGTCGATGCGGAGGTCATCACGGTTCGGCCGAGGGTCGAGTTGAGCGACTTGTTGACTAAGGTGTAGAAGTCCTGTTTGGGATAGAGACCTACATTTTCACGCACACGGTCGAACACCACCACGGTGTCGTTGATTTGGTAACCGATAATGGTCAGGATGGCGGCGATGAAGGTCTGGTCAATTTCCATTGCGAAGGGAAGCACGCCCCAGAACAGGGAGTAGAACCCGATAATCGAGAAGGCGGTGAATGCCACAGCGGCAAGGGCGCCTAACGAGAATGCCACATTGCGGAAACGGAGCAGGATGTAGAGGAACATGGCGATAAGCGACAGGATTACGGCGATGTAAGCCTTGTTGCGCATGTCGTTGGCCACGGTCGGGCCTACTGTCTGCGATGACATGATACCCTGGGTTTCGTCGGTGGTCGAGAATGACTCGAGTGTCATTCCGTCGGGGAGCAGCCCTTCGGCTTTGAATGTATCGTAGAGCTTGCCGGTGATTTCGGTTTCGATGTCGGAAGCGTCTTCGGTCGATTTGATTTTGTAGTTGGTCGAGATGCGGACCTGGTTGGAGTTTTCGATAGTGATTACCGAAACCGATGCCACTTCGCCGTCGGCATTGAACACCGGGGTGAGCAGGCTCTGCAACTGGTCGGTCTTGACAGGCTTCTCAAATTTCACCACGTAGTTGCGTCCACCCGAGAAGTCGATACCTTGGTTGAGGCCGCGAACAAACAGCGAGATTACCACGATGGCTACGAACGCCGCAACAACCATGAATGATACCTTGCGGGCACCGAGGAAGTTGAACTTGGTGTTCGAGAACATGTTGCGCGAAATAGCGGTAGAGAATGTGAGGTTCTGGAACGCTTTGCGCTTGCCAAAGGCGATGAAGATGATACGTGTCAGGTAAACGGCTGTGAAGAACGAACAGATAATACCGATAATCAGCGTGGTGGCAAAACCCTTGATGGGGCCTGTGCCGAAGAACAGGAGGATCACGCCGGTGATAATCGAAGTAAGGTTCGAGTCGAAGATTGCCGAGAATGCGTTGGAGTAACCGTCGGCGATAGCGGTGCGGATACCCTTGCCGCCACGGAGTTCCTCTTTTGCGCGTTCGAAGATAAGCACGTTGGCGTCAACGGCCATACCGAGCGCGAGCACGATACCTGCGATACCGCTCAGTGTGAGCACTGCCTGGAATGAAGCCAGGATACCGAAGGTGAAGAAGAGGTTGGCGATAAGGCCGAAGTTGGCGATAAGGCCGGGAATCAGGCCGTACATCATGCACATGAACACCATCAGGAGCACGAGTGCCACGATGAATGACCATATACCCGATTCGATGGCCTGCTGACCCAGCGACGGACCGATTACCATGTCGGAAATGATGTCGACCTTGGCGGTCATCTTGCCGCTTTTAAGCACGTTGGCCAAGTCCTGCGCTTCCTCTACGGTGAAGTCGCCGGTAATCTGCGAGCGTCCGCCTTCGATAGCTGTGCGGATGTTGGGGTAAGAATAAACCAGTTCGTCGAGCACGATTGCCACGGGGTGGCCGATGTTGCGCTGGGTGATGCGCGCCCAGTCGCGGGCACCGTCGGAGTTCATGGTAATGGAAACCACGTTACCCTGCATCTGCTCGAAGTCGCTCGAAGCGCTGACTACGCATGAACCGTCGAGTGCGGGTGCGCCGTTGGCGGTGCGGAGTGCGATGAGCTGGTAGGTGTCAATCTGGCGTTCCTGCTTGGTCACGGTGTCGTTGAAGTTCACCGGGGTGGGCTTCACGCTCCAGCGGAGTTTGAGGTTGGAGGGGAGGTATTGTTTTGCTTCGGGGCTTGCCAGGAGGGCGTCGATAGCCTCGCGCTCTTTGGCGGTGGCGATACCGAGCACCGGGGTGGCGTCATTGTTAATCATCAGGAAACGCTCGCGAAGGCCGTTGCCGTTTTTGCTGCGCAGCGCGTTGTCGAGCTGTGCGAACTGGCCGGTGATTTCGTTGGCACCGTAGCATTCATAGAATTCGAGGTTGGCCGAGCGCTGGAGCAGCTCGCGCACACGCTGGTGTTCTTTCACACCGGGGAGTTCCAAAAGAATCTGGCCGTCGTTATCCTGCAACACCTGGATGTTGGGCGATACAACGCCATATGCGTCGATACGGCTGCGGAGTTTGATGGTCGCGGAGTTGTTAACACGGTCCTTGACTTCCGATTTAAGCGTGGAGGCTACCTCTTTGTCGCTTTGGCCGGGTTTCACAATCGAGCTGAACACCACCGAGAAATCGGCGCCGTTGTTGAGCTTGCGGTATTGGTCTACGAATGTGCCCACGTAGTCCGACGAGTGGTTGCCCCCGATAATCGAGTCGGTGTTGGCAAGGGCCTGGTCGAATGCCGCGTCGGCATCTGCGTTTTTCATGGAGCGGAGCATGTCGGGCATGGAAACCTGAAGAATCACGTTCATACCGCCTTTGAGGTCGAGTCCGAGACCCACGCCCCACTTCTGCACTTCGTTGTAGTTGTAGCCCAACCAGACGGGTTGCTTGCTGATTGAGTCGATGTAGGCTTTGTAAGCCTTGTTGTACTGCTCGGAATTCTTGCCTTGCTGTCCGGCGACGGAGAGTGCATACTGCTCGGCTTTAGCCTCCTGTTTGGAGCTTACCATGGTAAACGACAGGTAGAACAGACACACCAGCACCAAGAAAATCGCGATAACACCCGCAATGATGCTTCCGAGGGTTCCTTTGCTTTGCATGTGGTTAGTTAAAAAGTATTATTAGGTTATTATTTTGATTTTTCTCAATGTTTTATCCGTAGGTGCATGCGCTGTAGCCGCTATGCCCTTGTGATAATGACAGGTTTTGTAAAAACAGGCTATGCGCAATGCCAACCGGTTGATAATCAGCGTTGCACCCGTTCCGCATACCTGTAGGGGCGCGGAATGCCTATTTTTCAGCTTGCAAATATACGAATAATCTCCAATACCTCAAACATTTTGTGCCGGTTAGCCCCTTATTTTGCGGCATGGGCATGTGGCGAAAACTTTGTATGGGTGGAATTGCCGTGGCGCTGCGGCCGGAACGGCTTTTTGATTCTGAAATTCAGCGGACTTGGTGCAGGATTGACAAAATAATGTGTAATTTTGCATATTATTTTGTCATGATTATGCAATCTGAAGGAACTATAGGAAATATGTCGGCTTCTGCCTCACGGTTGGTGGAGGGTCTGAAAACACGATATGCAGGTGGCAAACCGGTGAGGGTTCTGTTTGTCTGCCTTGGCAACATATGCCGTTCCCCGGCGGCTGAGGGGGTGATGCGCGCTGTTGTCGAAGAACATGGCGATGCCGCCATGTGGGTGATTGACTCGGCCGGTACGGGCAACTACCATATCGGCGACCTGCCCGACAACCGTATGCGCATCCATGCGCGTCGGCGCGGCTATGAGCTTACCCACCGTTGCCGCCAGGTCTGCGCAAGTGATTTCGATGATTTCGATGTGGTTATCGGCATGGATGCATCAAATCTGCGTAACCTCAAGGCGGTGGCACCGACACCTGAGGCTGAGGCGAAAATCGTGGGGATGAAGGAATTTTTCGATATATGCACAAAATTCGACTATGTGCCTGACCCTTATTATGAAGGTGCCGAAGGTTTCGAACTGGTGCTCGACCTGCTGATGTCGGGCTGTGACAATCTGTATAACGCCATAACAAGCCGTTGACGCGATGACCGAGAATTCAATCAAGAAACACACGCTCTATGTTATGGGCGGTGTGGCGGCATTGCTTCTGCTGTGGGCCTCGTTCGGAGGCCGTGGCGACGGAAACCCTGTTGCAATATCGGCAGCAGAGGTTCATGCCGATACTGAGGAGGCCGCAATGCCTATCCATCAGGCGGATACCGCTGGTGTGGACGAGGCAGCTTGTGCGGACGGGAATGCCGTCGTGGCGTCGGCAGAAGTGCCGGTTGCTGAAGGCCGCCCTTCATCCGACATGTCAATGATTCTTGCCTCCCATCATGAGCTGAAGTCGGCTAACCCTTATGAAGCCCGATTCGACTCGATGCCTGGCGGGGGGGTGAAAATGAAAATCAACTACCTTGGCGGGTCGCTTGGCCGTGTGTTCAACGACAGCAACTACCATCATATAGCTGCTGCGGAAAAAATCGGGATAAAGCCGTTGTCGGGCATACGTTCGGCGTGGGAGGCGGGTGCGAGGCTCGAGCGCCTGCAAAGCTGCCGCGAATATTATCTCGACGAACTTACCCATTCGCTTCCCTACCTGGTGCCGCAGGCGCATAAACTGCTTACCGATATAGGGGCGGCGTTCCGCGATTCCCTCCAGGCACGCGGAGGCGGTGACTACCGTGTGAAGGTAACAAGTGTGCTTCGTTCACCCAGGCTTGTGAAACGTCTGCGCCGGCGCAACATAAATGCCTCTGCCGCTTCTGCGCATCTGTTCGGCACTACTTTCGATATCAGTTACGCAAAATTTATATGCGATTCCGTGACAACGCCGCGCACTCAGGAGGATTTGAAAAACCTTTTGGGCGAAGTTGTTTTCGCCATGCGCGAAAAAGGCCGGTGTTATGTGAAATATGAACGCAAACAGGCGTGTTTCCATATCACGGCGCGTTGAAATCCAGGTATTCCTTAATTTGTGGGCAACAATTTTAAATCCAATTACTTATGGCGGAAAAAGAACGCGGTTGCGATTCGTCGGGTCTGACAGGGTCTGACCCCCGTGGAAAGCGTCGCAGACCCCTGTGGTTGCGCATGTTGAAATGGCTGGGAGTCACTGCCGCCGTTGTTGTGGGGCTGTTTGTTGCCGTATGCTCGCTGATTGTGTGGATTCTCACTCCCGACAGGCTCACCCCTTTGGTAGAGCGGCAGGCTTCGAAATATCTTTTGGCCGATGTGTCGTTGGGGCGCGTGGAGCTTACGTTTTGGAAAAGCTTCCCCAAGATGACCGTTGATGTCGATTCGATGGTGATTGTGAGCAGGTCGCTGGGAGCGCTTCCTGACTCGGTGCTGTCGCAGTTGCCGGGGGATGCCGATTCGCTGTTGTCGCTGCGTTCCTTCCATGGGGGGATAAACGTATCGAAACTGGCATTAGGGGAGTTGGCCCTGTATGATGTAGCTTTCCGTTCGCTTAAGGCAAACCTGTTGCAGGTCAATGATTCGGTTGCCAATTATCTCATTGTGCCCGAATCGGCCGATACCGTGCCGCCGTCAACGCCGTTGGTAATCCCTAAGTTCTCAATCAACCGTTTTTCGGTTTCCGATGCAGGGCCTATCCGGTTTCGTTCGCTTCCCGACTCGCTCGACGTGGCCTTGTCGTTACACGCAATAGATTTTGCAGGGCACTCGATGCCGCATTACCGCCTCGGTATAGAGGGCGGTTTGAAAACCGGCATGCTGGGCGAATTCGGGCTTGAGAGCCTGGATTTCGGTGCACAGGGAGGGATAAAATGGGATAGGTCAGATCCATTCTCAATTGCTTTCAGTGATTTCGTTGTTGAAGTCGATGATTTGGACGTGACATTCGACGCCGACGTCGATTTCAGGAATTCCTTGATATTGGAATCGTTCGCCGCCTCGACAGGGTTGCTACCTGTAGGGGAGCTTTTGCAGCATCTGCCGCGCAACATGATGCCGCTTGTCGAGCCATTGAAAACCGATATGGGTTTCAAGGCCGGCCTCACCCTTACGAGCCGGTGGGATATGGCCGACAGCCTGCCCCCTTCGTTCGATGCCACCATTGAGATTCCGGCATGTGCCGTTGATTACCAGAATCTTCATTTCAAGAAATTCGAATTTGGCGCCGATGTGCATTTCGACGGCTCGGATATGGATAAATCGGTGTTCGACATCAGGCATCTGTTAATCGACGGACGCACAATCGATATCGACCTGCGTGCCAAAATCTCATCGCCTGTTTCCGACCCACGGGTTGAAGGCCGTTTCAAAGGCGCTGTCAACCTCGACAATTTTCCGCCGCGTCTGCGCGAGCGTCTGCCTGTGGCGATTGGGGGTATTGTCGACGGGAATGCCGGTTTCCGTTTCCGCCTCAGCGACCTCGACAAGGGGAATTTCCACCGGCTGTATGCGGAAGGGGAGCTGGATATGCGCAACCTAATGGTTGACGCACCCGGCATAGGCAACCTGTTCGCACGCCATGCGGTTGTGGATTTTGGTTCGAACAGCGTGTTTGTTAACGACAGCAGCCAGAAAATTGATTCATTGCTGACCCTGTCGGTTAAAATCGACACCATATCTGCCAATGCCGAAGGTATGCAGCTTGAAGCGCGGGGCATAAAGGCAGGTGCGGGAACGGTTAACCGACGTTCGTCGGCCGACACCACGGAGATAAACCCCTTCGGGATGAATTTCGCTATCGAAAGGCTTAAACTCGATTCTCCCGCCGACACGCTCCGCCTCCGGTTGCGTGATGCTTCGATCGGGGGGTCGCTACGCCGGTATAAAGGTGAGGCAAAGTTGCCGCAGCTTAATTTGAAAATGGGGCTTGGGGCATTGGTGTTCGGGCAGTCGCTGACTCGTTTCTCCTTGCGGCAGGCCGATGTGGTGCTTGACCTGCATATGCGCCAACGTCGTAATTCCACACTCACCCCCGAGCAACGGGCGGCACGGAGAAAGGCAATTGCCGATTCCCTTGCCATGGCCGCACCGGATGCGCCGGGCGGTATGCTGTCTGTCGACATTGATTCGGGTCGCCGCCGCATGTTGCGTCGTTGGGATTTCAACGGGCATATAAAGGCGAAGTCAGGACGGGTGGTGACCCCGTATTTCCCATTGCGCAACAGGATTTCGAACATCGACCTGCATTTCTCACAGGACAGCATACAGCTCCACAACCTCTCATACAAGGCCGGACAGAGTGATTTCCTTGTCAACGGCACAATCTCCAACCTGCGCCGGGCGCTGATAGGGCGTCGCAACAACACGCTCGGTGTGTCATTGACAATGGTAAGCGACACTATCAACGTCAACGAAATTGTAAGGGCGCTGTTCGCAGGCGGCTCTGTGGCACAGCAAGCCGATTCGGCGATGATATGGGGTGACGATGTCGACACCATGTCGCCTGAAATAACGGATATGGCCGATACCGTGCAGTCTGCGCCACTGCTGGTGCCGCGAAACCTTGATGCACGCTTCCGTATGAAGGCTGACAACGTGCTTTATTCCGACCTGGTGCTGCATTCTTTCAAGGGCAACCTGCTGGTTTATGACGGTGCGGTTAACCTTCGCAACCTTGCGGCTTCGACCGACATTGGCTCGATTCGTCTCGACGGGCTGTATGCCGCCCCTTCGGTCGACGAGCTGCGTTTCGGCCTGGGGATGAAAGTCAGCCGTTTCCGTCTCGACCGCCTCACCGCCATAGTACCGGCAATCGATTCCCTGTTGCCGGTGATGAAGGGTTTCGAAGGGATTGTCAACGCCGATGTTGCCGTCACTACGGATATAGCGCCGGATATGGATATAGAAATCCCGTCGTTGCGTGCCGCCATCAAAATCGACGGCGACTCCCTTGTGCTGCTTGATGCCGATACGTTCAAAATGCTTTCTAAATGGTTGTTTTTCAAGAATAAGAAACGCAACATGATTGACCATATGGACGTAGAGGTGGTGGTTGAGAACTCCGCAATCGAGATTTTCCCGTTCATGTTCGACATCGACCGTTACCGTCTCGGGGTGATGGGCTACAACGACCTGGCCATGAACCTCGACTATCATGTGTCAGTGCTTAAATCGCCTATGCCGTTCAAGTTCGGCATCAACATCAAAGGGACCCCCGACGATATGAAAATTCGTCTCGGCGGGGCCAAATTCAAGGAAAACATGGTTGTGGAGCGCCAGGCTATCGCCGACAACACCCGCATCAATATCGTCAAGCAAATCGACAATGTGTTCCGACGTGGGATTTCCAAAGCCCGCATGGGGCGTCTGACATTTGCTCCCGGTAAGGATGGGGCGGAACAACAGACAAAGCGTGTTCTCAAGGATTTCGACAAGGAAAGCCTTTCGCATGCCGATTCCCTGCAATTCATACGCCAGGGGTTGATTGAGAACCCCGACACCCTCCGTTTTCCCCATGCAGCCGTCGATTCGGTCAATCTTGCGCCGCAGATAACTGCGGGTTCAAAATAATTAGTTAAATTTGTAGACCAACTCTAAAACCTATAATCTACCCGTATCTTATGGAGCAGATCCAGATTTCCGATCGGATTAAGCGCATGGCCGCTTCACAGACTCTCGCCATGTCGCAGAAAAGTAGCGAACTGCGTGCCGCAGGTGTCGACGTAATCAACCTTTCGGTTGGCGAGCCTGATTTCAACACCCCCGACCATATAAAAGCGGCAGCGAAGAAGGCGGTCGACGACAATTACACCCGCTATCCGCCCGTGCCTGGCTATATGGATTTGCGTGAGGCAATTGCCAAAAAGCTGAAACAGGAAAACGGGCTTGATTTCTCACCGGCGCAGGTGGTTGTGTCGGGCGGGGCAAAGCAGTCGTTGAGCAACATCATCCTCAGCTGCATCAATCCCGGCGACGAGGTAATCATCCCCGTACCGGCATGGGTGAGCTATATCGAGATGGTGAAGCTTGCCGACGGTGTCAACGTGCTTGTGCCTGCCGGGATAGAAAACGATTTCAAAATCACCCCCGAACAGCTTGAGCAGGCCATAACCCCCCGTTCGCGCATGCTCCTGCTATGTTCGCCTTCGAACCCGTCGGGAAGCGTTTATTCGCGTCAGGAGCTTGAAGGGCTTGTGGCCGTGCTTGCACGTCACCCCGAAATAACGGTGCTTTCCGACGAGATTTACGAGCATATAAACTACACCGGCTCATTCACTTCGATGGCCTCATTCCCCGAAATAGCCGACCGTACGGTAATCGTCAACGGCGTGTCGAAGGCCTATGCCATGACAGGATGGCGTGTAGGTTTCATGGCCGGCCCGCTGGCGTTGGCCAAAGCCGTGACCAAACTCCAGGGGCAGACAACATCGGGTATTTCGTCAATCGCCCAGCGTGCGGCTCTTGCAGCCTACACCGGTTCACAGGAGTGTGTTGTCGAAATGCGTGAAGCTTTCCGCCGCCGTCGCGACCTTGTGGTAGCCATGGCGCGTGAAATCCCCGGATTGAAGGTTAACGAACCCCAGGGTGCATTCTACCTTTTCCCCGAAGTGTCGGCCTATATCGGCAAGCGGTTCGGCGACAAGGTTATCGCTGATGACAACGACCTTTGCATGTACCTTCTCGAGGAAGCCCATGTGGCAACCGTGTCGGGTTCGGCATTCTGCCTCCCCGGCTATATCCGGTTGAGCTATGCGGCTTCTGACGAGGCTCTTGCCGAAGCCCTCCGCCGCATCGCAAAAGCCCTGGCAGCCCTGGTTTGATGATGGTACGGGCCATTTGAAAAAGACCCTGTAAATAAGAAAAACTACCTAAAAATGGATTTTATAGAAGAACTTACCTGGCGCGGCATGATTCACCAGATGATGCCGGGCACAGATGAACAACTTAAAAAGGGGATGACGGCAGCCTATCTCGGTATCGACCCGACTGCCGACTCCCTCCATATCGGCCACCTTGTGGGTGTGATGATGCTGAAGCATTTCCAACGTTCCGGTCATAAACCAATCGCCCTCGTGGGTGGTGCTACCGGCATGATCGGCGACCCATCGATGAAAAGCCAGGAGCGTAAACTCCTCGATGTGGAAACTTTGCGCCACAACCAGGAGGCAATAAAGCAACAGCTCGCGCGTTTTCTCGATTTCGACAGCGACGCCCCTAATGCGGCCATCCTGGTCAACAACTATGACTGGATGAAGGATTACACATTCCTCGATTTCATACGCGACGTCGGCAAGAACCTTACCGTCAACTATATGATGGCCAAGGATTCCGTTAAGAAACGTCTGTCGGGCGAATCGGGCGAGGGGATGTCGTTCACAGAGTTCTCCTACCAGCTCCTGCAAGGCTACGACTTCCTGCATCTCTATGAGGCGGAAGGGTGCCGTTTGCAGCTCGGCGGTTCCGACCAGTGGGGCAACATCACCACCGGCACCGAGCTGATACGGCGCATGCTCGGCAAGGATGATGCTTTCGCCGTTACCTGCCCCCTTATCACAAAAGCCGACGGTGGCAAATTCGGCAAAACCGAGAGCGGCAATGTATGGCTCGACCCGAAACGCACGTCGCCCTACAAGTTCTACCAGTTCTGGCTTAATGTGTCGGATACCGACGCCGAGAAATATATAAAGATTTTCACCATCCTCAACCGTGAGGAAATCGAGGGTCTCGTTGCACAACAGGCCGAAAATCCCGGTGCCCGTCCCCTTCAGAAGCGTCTGGCCGAGGAAATCACCCGCATGGTTCATGGCGAAAAGGAGCTGGAAGCGGCAATCGAGGCATCGCAGATTCTTTTCAGCAACCGTGCCGCCGAGACACTGCATAAAATCGACGAGGATACACTCCTTGCCGTGTTCGAAGGTGTCCCGACCTATGAAATTTCCCGCGACTTGCTCAACGGTGAAACAAAATTAATCGACCTCCTTACGGATAATGCCGCCGTGTTCCCCTCGAAAGGCGAGATGCGCAAGCTTACACAGCAAGGGGGTCTGTCAATCAACAAAGAGAAGGTTACCGACCCCTACCTGCCTGCTTCCGATACGATGCTCCTCAACGGCAAGTATATCCTGGTGCAGCGCGGTAAAAAGAACTACTATCTGCTGATTGCCCGCTGAAAAAACAACCTCGCGTTGTGTGATTCATAAATAATTGCTAACTTTGTCGCGTCGGCAGAGGTCGGCGCAAGTCGTGGCATGGTCAACCCGTTTGTGCGGGATTCCAAGTCGCGTCTTATATAAGGTCGGTCGAATGGTGGAATGGTAGACACGAAGGACTTAAAATCCTTTGGCCATTGCGGCTGTGTGGGTTCGAGTCCCACTTCGACTACGCTTGTCAGAAACGAATGCAACGGTGTGCAGGTTTATCATCCTGCACACCGTTGCATTCGTTATGCAGTAGTGACAGGTAGGTACGGCGTGACACCTGGTTGGTCGGCGCAGTTGGTGAATCGGAGCGATGTTAATGTGTCAGAATGGCTCATCTGGGTCGTCGCTTGCGGGTGATGCTGAACCATTCTGACAGCACCCTCGCCATACGTGCGAAAACCAAGGCGGTGTGCCAAAATATTGAATTTTGACACTCCGCCTTGGTAAGGGGGGATTTTCCGCATGTGTTGAAGGTTGTTGTTGTTTTTCGATTCGGGATGAAGCTCCGGTGCTACTTGCCATCATATTGTTGTAAACGGTGTCAAAAGTTTTTGATTATTGGTTTTATATTGTATATTTGCATCGCTTTGGTCAATAATTGATGCATTTTGTGTCAATCGTCGTCAGGGTTCTGTTATAACCAATCAGTCAAAAACCTTACATTATGAAAAAACTATTGATGACAATAACGCTGGTGGCCTGTGTGGCTGTTTCGGTGTTATCCCGGGAAACGGTTATGCCATCGGCCGGTTTGCCGACAAGGAGCGTCGCACCACCCTTGAATCTTACTATGAAAGAACATGCCGCCCGTTCATCGGCTTGCAATATGCCGAAGGCGCGGAAGTTATATTCATCTAAAGGATTTTACAGCCCTTCCCTGAATCAATCCATACCTTATGCCGCGTCTGACGGTATGACATCGATGCCTGAGTTATATGGTAGTGTGATATATGCCGACGGATGGACGTTGCAGGATAACGGCATTGGGATGTACCGTATAGGCACATCAGACGATGTCCCGTTTACCCGTATGGGAACAGCACGTATTGATGCCTCGGCAGGTGGGGTGGTTGTAGGTGATACTTATTGGTCGTGTTACAATGTTGAACAGTATGGTTATTCCTATGTATATGTGTTGGGCTATGACGTCCGGTCGTGGGAGGAGACCAGTTGGGAATGGGGGGATATACCTGTCGTGTCGACAGGGGTGGCATACGACAGGACGACAGGGAATGTATATGGTTGTTTCCGTAGCGATGACAACCGTGGATATGTATTTGGCACAGTGGATTACATAGTTCGCAAACGTACATCTATAAAGCCGTTGGAGCGTATGTGGAGTGCGGTGGCCATCACACGTAAGGGGCAGTTGTATGCCATTGACGAGTTGGGGGATTTATATAAGGTCGATAAGGGAACCGGCGACATGACCCCTGTGGGCAGTACGGGGCTGGTGGCAACTAATCCTTCATCGGCATGCATCGATCCTCGTTCTGGTCGTTGTTTTTATGCTGTCACCCAGGGAACCGATGGCTCTCTCTATGAAATCGACCTGAATACAGCGCAGGCGACATTGCTATATCATTTCCCCGAAAACCAGGAGGTGGTGGGTATGTTTGTCCCTGTGCCTGATGTTGACGATAATGCCCCGGATGCCATCAGTGACCTGTCGCTTTCGTTCCCGGCCGGTGCTTTATCAGGCACTGTGTCGTTTACGTGTCCGTCGACAACATTCGATGGGCAGCCGGGCGAGGGGGATATAACCTATGTAGTGGAAGCTGACGGGATGACCATGGCTTCAGGGCAAGCCGTCTACGGGAAGGAAGTCAAGGCTGAGGTAAAATTATCCGTCCCAGGTAATTATACGTTTAAGGTTTATGTCGCGAACGCCGTCGGCAACGGACCTCCTACAGAAGTCCGGACATTTGTAGGCCATGACTTGCCCGTATCCCCGGAACTTACGGCCACGATGGCCGACGGGGTGGTTACCCTTTCTTGGTTGCCTGTCTCATTTTCGGCAAACGGGGGCTATATAGATGTGGATAACCTCACATACAAAGTGACACGCTTTCCCGATAATGAAGTTATAGCTGAATCTATAAGACATACTTCTGTAACTGATATCCCTCCGGTTTCCGGCATGCTTACAGGTTATTGGTATGCCGTTTCAGCATATGATGGCAAATATGCTTCGGCCGATGCGGTTTCTCGCAAATTTTGGACTGGCTCTATCACGCCTCCGTATTCGGTAGTGTTTGATAACGAATACGGAGGGGAGGCGTTTACCATCCACGATGTCAATAACGACGGTTCGACCTGGGGTTGGGATGCTTATGACAAGGCGTTCAAAACCCGGTTCAACCGCAACGCTGATATGGATGACTGGCTGGTGACACCACCCTTCAAACTTGAAAAAGGGAAAATGTATATGTTCACTGCCAAGATGCGTACATATCTCGGAAATCCGTTGGAGGTGGAAATCCGTTGGGGAACCGGCGATACTCCTGAGGCTCTCTCCAGCGTGTTGATGGAACCGCAGATTATCAAGAACCGCAACAGCCAGGATTATACGTTCTATCTCCTGCCTGATGCCGACGGCACTTATTATGTAGGGATTCATGAAACCACGTCGGCCGACAACAGCTGGTTCCTGTATGTTGACGGGATTTCGATGGGTGCAGGCGCGGATGCAGTAATCCCGGACGTTGTTGAAGGTTTCACAGTGACTCCCGATGCCTCCGGTGCCAAGAAAGCTTTCATCCGCCTGGTTGCCCCGGACAAGGATGTAAACGGTGCGAAGATTGAAAACCTGACCCGTGTTGATGTTTTGCGGGATGGGACAGTGGTGAAGTCGTTTGATGCACCTGAAGTCGGCGCAGTGCTTGAATTTTCCGACGAAGTGTCGGAAATAGGCTATTACAAATACGAGGCACTTGCCTATAACGCTTCAGGCGCCGGAAAAAAGACCGGGGTGACCGTTTTTGTAGGAGCTAACGAACCGGCCAAACCCGGTTGGGTGAAGATTGTCGAGACCTCGGTCCCCGGTGAAGTGACGATGACATGGGAAGAGGTGACCACCGACAAGGATGGGAAACCGTTGAATCCGGCCTTGGTGACATACACTATAATTGCAGCCAGCGACGGGGACGACCCGGTATATGTTGCTGAAAACCTTAAAGGCTCATCACATACGTTCCAGGCCCTGAATCCTGGGGGCCGGCAGGGATTCGTAGGCTACGGCCTGCGTGCGCATACCGAAGGGGGGCATTCGCTGATGGCGGTTACCGACCTGTTGCCTGTCGGCACACCGTATCCTGCCCCGTGGAGCGAATCATTTGCCGGAGGTAAGGCTGAATCGTTAATTCGCAGCGATAACCGGGAAGGGATATGGAGCATTTATAATGATGATGCCGGTATACGGTCATATGACAATGATAACGGGATGGCTGCTATGTTCGGGGAAGCCGAAGGGGCGGATGCCACGCTGTTTAGCGGAAAGATTTCTCTTGAAGGGTTGGCTAATCCCGTATTGATGTTTTATACATACAATATCGAAGGTGATGACGGTGATCTGAATGAAATAGAGGTAGCTGTTAACGGCGGTGATGGCTTCAAGGTAGAGAAAAACGTCATGACGTGGACTCTTGGGGAGGATGACGGGTGGTATCTGGTTGTTGTGCCTTTGGATAAATACAAGGGCAAAGTAATACAGTTTTCTCTACGCGGCATCACCTATACACGTAAATTCACGTTGATTGACAATATCGTTGTCACGTCACTTGACAACCATGACCTGCGTGTAACGGCGATAAACGCACCGGCCGCAGTTGAGGCCAATAAGGAGTTCTTTGTTACGGTCAATGTTGAGAATATATCGGTCAACGAAGCTGACCATTTTGACGTCAAGCTTTTCCGTGATGGCAGGCATGTGGGCACCAAGGCACCGGCTCCCCTGGGTGTCGGCGGCACACTGGTTGTCAGATTCCCCCAGGTGTTTACGGTAGCTGACAATGAGATGTCGGAATATCATGCCGTTATTGAATATCATGCCGATACACACCCGGATGACAACGTTTCGGGCAAGAAGGTTGTAAAACTGGTTCTCCCGGATTATCCTATTCCGCGCAACCTCAACGGAACGGCTGATGTGAACAGCGTGTTGCTGACATGGGATGCTCCAGATGTTGCCTCGGCAGTTCCAGACCGAGTTACAGAAGATTTTGAAACTTTTGAATCATGGATAAAGACCGGTGCCGGAGGTTGGACTTTTGTTGATGCCGATCAAGCTGCAATAGGCCAAATAGGGAATTTTATGATGCCTGGAATCGACTATGGTGCGGCGCTCTCATGGTTTGTAAGCGATGCCTCGCTACCTGGTTTGCCCGAAGCGTTTGCCGCTTTCTCCGGCAACAAATGTCTGTCGACCATCTTTTGCCTCCCGAAAACCAACGAAAATGGAGATGTTGAGTATATTGCCAACGATGACTGGGCGATATCCCCCGCTCTGTTCGGCGGCAAACAATCCGTAACCCTTATGGCACGCTCTCTCAATCCATATGAAGCAGAGGAAAGCTTTGAGATACTGTATTCGTTAACTGAAGCCGCTTCCCCTGCCGATTTTATATTGTTGCAGAAAGTTGAAAAAGTGCCTGGTACGTGGACTCCTTACAGCTTCGACATGCCGAATGGCGCCAAACGTTTTGCCATACGTTACAACCATACCTATGGCCTGTCGCTCGGAATCGATGACGTGTCATTCATACCCGAAGGCAAATCCAGCCTGGTGATTGATGGTTATAATGTATATCGTGACGGCAAACGCATAAACACTACCCTTGTTAAGGAAATCTCCTTCACAGAATTCGTGCAGTTGATGGGATGTGTTACTTATGCCGTGTCGGCTGTTTATGTCGCAGTGGGAGAGTCTGGTTTGAGCGAGCCGCTGAATCTTGGTGGTTCGGGAATTGAACAAGTATCAGATAAAGCGCTTTCTACGGTATCAGCTGGTCGTGGTGTCATCGTAGTTGCCAATGCAGATGGGGCTGATGTCCGCGTTACAGACATGGCCGGACGGGTGATTGCATCCTGCCGTGGAACCAGGCGTCTGGAAATCCCTGTTGCGTCCGGCATCTACCTCGTGAAATCCGGTATGACCGTTGTCAAAGTCATGGTGCCGTAACCAACGGGATTTTATATTTTATAATGTGATTAATGGCGTTATGTCTTATTTTTTGACACAGCGCCATTTGTATATAGCCGGAAGTCGATGCCTTGACATCAATGTACAGAAATGCTATCCCGGTTTTTACCCTCCGGTTTATTGGTTGTGGCCGAACCTTTGAAACGGTAGTTGAACCGGTGGTTCGGGGCGCAGTCGCCGTCGGAATACATCAGCATCGGTTCGCCTGCTTCGAGGTTGCAGTTATCAACCCATTTGAAATCAAAATCGAAGTCGCCTTTGCGTTTTACAGCCGATTTCGGCAGGGCAATCATCAGGCGGCTGCCCTCGAACCGTGCATCAAGCTTACCCTTTACGGTTTCCCATTCGAACTTATCCTTGGCGGTGCTTTTTTTCAAGGTGAAGTACCCGTGGGACGGGTCGCGTTCTATGATGTAGTCATATCCCTGCCAGCCGGTGGCGTAGTCGCAATCGGTGTTTAGAAGCAGCCGCATGCGTCGGGGCGTATCGTCCCAAACGATGTCGGTGGCTGTTGCAACAAGGAAATATATGTTGTGCTTATCCTTGGTCACCTTGCAGTGGGCTATATCATTGCCGGGGGATTTGCAGGTTTTGTCCTGGGCTACGGATTGCAGCATATGGTCGCCCGTGTCGTCGGTAAATATCAGCGATTCCGCATCCCATTGCTCCCAAGGGCCGTTGATGTCGATTTTTATGTTTCTTGTCGGGGTTGGAATAGGGGATGTGCCACGGTATTTGCGAATCTCCTCCACCATCTGCATGTAATAGTTATCGCGGAAAAGGGGATGGGTAGAAGGTTCGAGGTCGCGGTTGAATTCGGCGGTGTAGACATCCACGAAATATGATTCGTCATCATGCTGGTTCTTTGCACCGGGACGCACTTTGCCAGGGTCGGCCCCCGCATGGTCGCCTGTGGTGAAACGCATGGCTATGAACTCGTTCCATTGTGTCAGGAAAACAACGGGGGGCCGTTCCTCATAGGGCAGGCTGTGAACCCGCTGCCATTGCTCTGCGAAATAAAGCCCCATAGGGGTGGAATCGCACACCCCTTGGGCGCTGACCTGTGGCTGCGAGCCTTGGCTGTAGCTTTTGCCTGTGTTTGTCGTAGGGTGCTGGGCACTTCCCACAGAGATGCATTCGGGCACTTTTTTATCGTTTTTCATGGTGTATCCTATCCCTTGCGGGTAATAGTCGAGCCATGACCAGGTGTTTTCCCGTCCACCCGTCCATGCCCAGCTGTGGCGCAGGGTGAGGTTTTCCAATATCGGGGTTAGTGATGGATAGTTGGCGGCATCCTCGGTGTCACACATCAACAGTGGCGCCCCTTCCCACTGATACCACAGGTCGGACAGTTCGGGTTTGCTATAGAAATTATCCCAAAGCGATGCGATTGCGCTTTCTTGCCTCGCGTGGGTCATGAATGTAAGGCGCGGCCATCGCAACCCTTTGTCGCGTCGTTCATGCACCACCTTGATAAACTCGTTGATTCGGTCGGGATAGGTTAATCCGTTTGTGCAGTCAAAGGCGATGAAATCCACCCCGGCATCGCATAGCATTTGCAGATGTTTGAAAATGACGTCGTGCTGTCCGGCGTCGTAATATCCCAGCCACGGTTTCCCCCACCAGTGGTAATGGTGTTCGGGCCCCCATGCCGGGTTGTCAGGGTTTGCAGCAAGGATTTCGGAAATGTCGTAGACGGTTTTCATCTTATCTTCTGTACCATGCCAGATGTAGTAGAACATACCTATCTCTACTCTGTCGTCGGGTACAGGTATCCCCCCGTCCATATTGTCGGAGGAAGGTACTATGCGTCCCAGTTCGTCGCATCCCACCCAGGTGTCGGGTTTTGTGTCGGCTGCGGCGTTAATGCCGGAAGCAATGGCGGCTATAGCCGTCACGGCAAAAGGAATAAGTCGGTTTGTTTGCAATGTGATAATTGAATTTATGGTTATGGATGTGGATTGAGGTTCTTTCGAGCTGTTGAAGTCACGATTCCACTTTGGCTATTTACGGCAAAAGTAACGAAAAAATGCGTCAGGGGCAAATCCGTGGCATGGAAGTCCGGGTAGTGGCTTCGTGGGCGTCATGCTTGCTTGGTAGCAGGGTGTCGGCGGTGCTTGTCGACGGCTATCAGGATGAAGGTGATAATGCCGATTACAATCATAAACATGGTCTGTGATGCCATGATGACGTTGCCAAGGGCGGCGCCGGTGGTTTTGAATGCCGCAGGTTCTACGCCTGAAGGCATGAACAGGGTCAGGCCGAACAGCAGGGCTGTCTGATACGGGCCTATACCCCCGTTCGACGGGATGCCCATGGATATGCTGATAAGTACGAAACACACCAGCGCGAGGATAAGCCCGTTGTCACGTAGCATATCGGCTATCATAGGGAACGCATTAAGGGCAATGACCATCTGTAGGAAATAGCATCCCCAGATGCATATCGTGAGTCCCAGCCATTGCATTTTCCCACGCATGCGGGCGATGGAGGCAAATCCGTCCCACAGACCTGTCATGAACTGCTTGATTTTTAGAACATACCGGTTGTGTGAGCGGGTAAGCACCATCCAGCAGGCTGTGGCTAAGGCTGCGGCTGCAATCCAGGTAAAAGGGGATGTGATAATGTCAAGCAACGTCGTATATGCCTTGGGGTAGGCGCTGACGAATTCTGTTACAGGGCCGTGTGCCACAATGAGGGTGAAGAGAGTCAGCAACCCTACCACGACCAGGTCGGCCAGGCGGTCGGCCACCATCGAGCCGAATACGGTTGAGAAAGGTGCATCCTCGCGATAGGCCACATAGCCCGAACGCCACACCTCCCCAAGTCGTGGGAAAACTATGTTGACGGCATATGTCCCGAAAATGCTGTAAAGCAACACGCGGACCGGGGCATCCACACCTGATGCACGCAATTGTATCCCCCAGCGGAGAGCACGCAGCACCAGAGGCACGAATCCCATCAGGAGCATAAGCCCTATCCAGCGGAAATCGCATTCGGTTTTTATTACGTGCATCATCTCGTTGAAATCGATGTCGCGGAACAATGCGATGCAAAGCCCGACACTTACAATGAACGGTATGGCGAATTTAAGCACCTTTCCAAGTGCTCCCTGTGTTCTGTTTTTGTAACCGGACTTATCCATGGCAAGAAAAGCTTAGGCCGAATCTGAATAATTGCATGATGAAGCGGAGATAACTTCTGTGCAAAAATACTCAAGTTTGCCCGAAACTTCCATTTTTTTAGTGTAATTAACTTATTTCTCGGTGTAAAACTCCAAATATTGGCTACTTTTGCCTTAAAGTAATGGAAGGCTTCCTTGTATAAAAAAATCAGTGCCAAACGTGTATCTCCGTTTATGAAACAGAAACGACAGCTCGACGACAGTCCTCTCAGGCTTGCCCAGATTGCCCGGTTGAAAAACGTGTCAGACGATTACAGTCATCTGGGGCAAGACTATATCCTGTCGCATATAACAACCAACACGTCCTATTTCTATGCCCCGGTGGCACGCCGGTTCGACGGGCATACGATGATAATAGGTGTCAAAGGCACCATTAAGATTACAATCGACCTTGACACGGTAGAAGTGCCGCCTAACTCTGTTGTTTTCGTGGCTCCTGAGCGTGTGTTCAAACCGATTGACTGGGAGGGGGAGGAGCTTGACGGCTATCTTCTGTTCCTGTCGAATAAATTTGTCTATGACCTCAATATCGATCTTAATGCCATAAACACCAACATCTTTACCTCGGCCAAGGCCGTGTTGACCCTTTCGCCTGAAAAGGTGTCGCTCCTTATCCGTTATTTCGAGTTGTTGCATCGCAATGCCACCGAGCAGAATCCCTATAACCGTCACATCGCACGTGCGCTTATGTCGGCTGCGGCTTACCAGATTATGGCATATGGTGAAGAGGCCGAGGCAGGGGCCGGTATGTTAAAGCCCAATTCGCGGAAACTTAACTATGTGCAGAACTTTTTACGGCTTGTGCGGGCACATCATAAACGCGAACGTGCCATAGGGTTTTATGCCGAGAAAATGTTTATTTCGCCTAAATACCTGTCGCTGATTATTAAAGAGGCCACCGGCCGGTCGGCAGCCGAATGGATTGACCAGTATGTGCTGCAAGAGGCCAAGAATCTGCTATGCTATTCTGGTAAAAACGTGCAGCAGGTTGCTTATGAGTTGAATTTCACCAACCAGTCATCGTTTGGAAAATACTTCAAGCACCTGACCGGCCTTTCCCCCACGCAGTTCCAGAACCGTTGATGTGCGGTATGACAGGATTGTCTTAGACAATCTATTAGATAGTATGCCCCCCAAGGATGGCTGTGCAGTTGTTGCTGATGCATTCCGTAAGGTGTTGTTCGGGGGTGTGTCGTACTTCTGCCAGCTTTCTGATTACGTTTGTTATGCCGGTCGGGGCGTCGTCTGTTTCCGCGAGCAGATTGCTGTCGGGAATAATACCGGCAGTTTCGTAATTGAATTTCTCCCCTAAGGAAATATATACGGGTGATTGAGGGGTGGCAGTGCTTAGAAATTGAAGTGCTGCCTGCGGTTTGCCTCGGAAACCATGCCATATCCATGGGGTGGTAAGCCTCGGGGCGAGTTCTTTGCGAATTGCTGACAGCCGGTCGGAGGATTTGACTACATGTAGAATGATTGGTTTGCCAAGTTTTTCGCCTAGTTCTATATGGCGGCGGAATATCATTTCCTGCATGTCGGCATCAGCCCCGCGCAGGCGGTCGAGGCCGGTTTCCCCGATAGCCCTCACCTGCGGCAAGGCCGCAACCTGTTCCAGCAATTCCAGCTGCTGCTCTATCTGCCGTGGGGTTATGCTCCCGGTCTCCCACGGGTGTATCCCGGTAGAGAATACCCCATCCGGCCATCTGTCGCACCATTGCCGCACTGCTTCCGGGTTCCCGCAAACCACTCCCGCACCGCGCTTGTGCACATCATGTGTATGTATATCAATCATAGGGGATTATCCGCTTGTAGAGACGGGATAGCATCCCGTCTCACTGAACCCGCTGAACCCGCTGAACCCGCTGAACCCGCCGAACTCACCGAACTCGCCGAACTCACCGAACTCACCGAACCCGCTGAACCCGCTGAACTTCACAGAACCCAACTGCCCCCATCATTTGCCCCACCCAATCCACTCATTCCTCCCTCCCAATTCATCCCGGAATAAATTCCTATGGCACAGGGTCATATCCGCTTCCGCCCCATGGGTGGCATCTCGACAATCGTTTTATCGTAAGCCATAAACCTTTAAACGGGCCATGGCGGCGCAGCGCCTCTATGGCATATTCCGAACAGGTGGGGGTGAAACGGCATGAAGGGGGAAGCAATGGGGATATGCAAAGCCTGTAGAACCATACAGGCAGCTGCAACACAGCCGACAGGGCTTTCAGCAGAGGATTCATAATTATAATGCTCCCGGAAATATACGGCGCAGGATGCGTTGCATGGATTTTTCAATCCGGGCATAAGGTTCGAGGGTGTCGGCTATATATATGAAAGCGATGTCAATCGGTTTTTCGCTGTTGTCCGTATCTGCTATATGCCGGTTAAGCCGGTATGATTCGCGTATGCGCCTTCTCATTGCCACGCGGTCAACCGCATGGCGTAACCTTTTCTTAGGCACTGAGATAAGGAACTGCACCCGTTCGCGCTTGGCTGAGGATGCCGTCGTGGCGGTGTTTTCTCCCCACACGGCTCTCAGCGGATAGGCTAAAACCGAATTCCGTTGTCCGCTTTCGCGGTAATCGAACAGTTTGTCGATTGCAGTCCTGGAACAGAGCTTGTGCCGTTTGCCAAGGGAAAATGCTTTCATCGCTTTAGTGAACCGATGGTTGATGGTGATGTTGGTTCGGATGTAGCTTTGGCCGATTCTGCCGGTTGCCTTTGTCTTAGAGATTGTTTAAAAATCTTTTGGAAAAAATTCCAGACCCTCTCTTATGGCCGTGTTACTCCTGGTTCTCTTTCAGGAAGAGGTCGAGAGCACCGGTAATCGACGGGGATTTGGGGCTGGGCGCTGCCAGGTCGAGGCGTAATCCTGCATTTTCAACAGCCTTTGCGGTGGCGGCCCCGAAACATCCGATCTGTATGTCGCCTTGATTGAAATCAGGGAAGTTCTTAAGCAGGGAGTCTATCCCGGCAGGCGAGAAGAACAGCAGCATATCGTAGTCGAATGCTTCGTCGGGGGTGAAGTCGTTGCTGACCGTGCGATACATCACCGCCTTGGTGTAGTTGATTTTGGCCTTGTCGAGCATCTCGGCGTTATTGTCCTTATGCACGTCGCTGACAGCATAGAGGTATTTCTCCTTGTTGTGCTTGCTGAGCGACGGGATAAGGTCGTCGAGTTTGCCGGTGGTGCCGTGGAAAATCTTGCGTTTGCGGTATATTATATATTTCTGCAGGTAGAGGGCTATGGTTTCTGTCGTGCAGAAATATTTCATTGTATCGGGAATGCTCACACGCATCTCGTCGCACAGACGGAAAAAGTGGTCGATTGCCGTGCGGGCTGTGAAAATAATGGCGGTGAAATCGTTGATGTTGATTTTCTGCTGACGAAATTCACGGGCGCTGAGACCTTCCACTTTGATAAAGGGGCGGAACACGACCTCAACTCCATAGCGTTCCGCGATGTCGAAATATGGGGATTTCTCAGATGTCGGTTTGGGCTGTGAGACGAGAATTTTGTTAACTTTCATTGCACTTTTACACATATTTCTGATGCCGTAAGGCATAGAATTACAGGGGGTATTATTTCCAAGGTGCAAAGGTACAAAATAAAATAGAGCAACGAGGGAAAATTGATGTAAAAAATCCTAAAACCCTTTGAAATGTAGCATATTCGCGATGTCAGATAGAGCGCTGCAGCCGCTACAAGCATCCTGGGGGCCGTTTCAGGATAAAACAATGCGACAAGGGTGGGGATTGTCAGTGACAGGCCCAGCATTACCTGCGAGGCATTAAGGCCGCGCCGCCATAGGCTGGCACTTACGGAATCGGTGAACACATAGCCTACGGTGGCGCATGCGGCAAGCTGGAACAGGTAGTAGGCACCCCCCAGGGCCGTAAGCAGCCCTACGGTGGTGAGCATTTTGCCAGGGTCATGGATGGTTGCCGAGCCGAGCCACATGAACAGGAGCAATCCTTCCATAACGCATGTTACGAGCAGCAGGACTACGATTACACGGGTCTCGTTGGCGGTGTGTTCGTCAAACAGGTTGGCACGGCGTCGCACTGACAACAAGTCCTGCGGAAGGGTGCGGAACACCCGTCGCACATGTCCCATATTCAACCCTACAAGAGCTATGACCCCGACCAGGAGTGCCAGTATGCCTGAGTCGGCACCAGGGGTTACGGGGCGTTCCACCCCTTCCTTCCCCGATGTCCACGACGGTGCGTGCGAGGCATATGTCTCGCGGTCGGCAGCCGATGTCGGCGCCTCTTCTTCGTGGCAGGTGTTGAACGGGTTCTGTGTCACGGGGTGTTACCGGTGGCGGAATTCGTCGCGGATTGTGTCGGTTACGTTGATTATATAGTCGCCTGCTTTTTCGAGCGTGCTGATGATATCCATGTAATAGATGCCGCTCTGGTACTCGTAGTGGCGGTCGTTGATGTTTTCAACGTTGGTTGTGCGCAGCTGGTTGCGGAGGTTGTTGATTTCACGCTCGCGGTTGTAGGATGCTATGATGTCGCGTTCCTCCACGTTCTCTATGTCATTGAGGACTTTCAGCATGGATTCGACCGATTTCTCCACATAGCTGAACATGAGGTCGATATTGGCATAGATTTCCTCGTTGAAATGCACGTTGCCCTGTTGCTTGCGCAACAGGATTTTGCCTACGCCAAGCATTGAATCGGCTATGCTCTCGATTTCGGAGTCGATGCTGAGCATGGCCGCGATGCGGCGTTTTGATTCGTTGGAGAGGCGCCCTTCGGCACATCGGTTGAGGTAGTTGGCAATCTCAAGCTCCATGCGGTCGGAAATTTCCTCATATTTCTCAAGGCGGGAGTAGGTCTGGTTGAACTCGTCGCTTCCGGCTTTGGTGTGCACAAGGTCGCGTGCCATAGGCAGCATGCGGCCAACCCTTTCGGCAAACACATGAATCTCTTTCTCTGCCTGGCTGATGTTAAGTTCCGAGGCGCTGAGGATACCGGCCGATATGAATTTGAGCTGGAATTCGTCATCGCCCTGATGCTTGGCGGGCACCAGGAACTCAACGATTTTGACATAGACGTTCGTCAGCCATATCATGATGCTCAGGTTGATGAGGTTGAACACCGTGTGGAATATTGACAGGCCGAATGAAACACTGATCTGCATCTGGCTGATTGCAGTGCGGTGCCGGAGTACGTCGCCGGTATCGGTAGGGAGTGCTGAGGCGAACACACTGTTATACATTTCGGGGTTGTCGGCCTGGAGGGTGTTTACATAACGGTAGAGCTCGCAAGGATCGCCTTGCCCGATTTCCTCGGTAATCCAAGAATTTAACTCGACAAACGGGAAAAATACCGCAAGGGTCCAAACGGTGCCTAGCAGGTTGAACAGGAGGTGCCCCATAGCGGTGCGTTTGGCTGCCACGTTGCCGCTCATCGATGCCAGGAGAGGTGTAATGGTCGTGCCGATATTCGAACCTAGCACCAGGGCGCAGGCAAGGTCGAAGGTAATCCACCCTTTGCTGCACATGATAAGGGTGATGGCGAACATGGCTGCCGACGACTGGATTATCATGGTGACCAGCATCCCGACAAGGCAGAAAATCAGAACCGAGCCGAAGCCCATCGAAGCGTAATGCTGCAGGAAGGCGAACATTTCGGGATTGCTCTGCAAGTCAGGCACATATTTGCTGATCATGTCGAGTCCCATAAAGAGGAACGCAAAGCCGATGGTGAATTCGCCTAGCGACTTGGTGCGGCTCTTTTTCGAGAAAAGCAACGGGACTGCCAGGCCGATTAACGGTAGGGCGAAAGCCGAAATGTCGACTTTGAAACCGAACAGGGCGATGACCCAGGCGGTGAACGTCGTTCCGACGTTGGCACCCATAATCACGGCCATCGACTGGCCAAGGGTCATAAGCCCGGCATTTACGAAGCTCACCACCATCACCGTGGATGCCGACGAGCTTTGGATAAGGGCTGTTATGAAAAATCCGGTGACGGTGCCTGTGAAACGGTTACGCGTCATTGCCGACAGGATGTTGCGAAGCCGGTCGCCGGCGGCTTTCTGCAATCCCTCACTCATCACTTTCATTCCGTAAAGGAACAGGCCGACGGCTCCTAAAAGCCCTAAGAAATCGAGTATCGAATAATTCATTTGCAAGGCACCGTGAGGAGAAGGTTTGTTCGGCTCCCGGCTACCGCCCGCAAAGTTAACAAAGTTTCGTGAAACCTCCAATCACATGCCAGCCTGAAATGCTGTCAATATGGTTCTTTGCGTTGCAAATCAATGGCGGATGAACAGTGTGTTTTAGGATGTTGGTGTGGGAATCTGTTCCCATATCAGACAAAAAAGTATTGATGAAACAGCCCTGGCTCGATATTGCCCCTCTCCAGCTGTAAAAGATATTCCTTGGCTGCCAGGCCGCCTCCATAGCCTGTCAGGGATTTGTTGCTCCCTATCACGCGGTGGCACGGCACGATAATCGAAATCGGGTTTGCTCCGTTGGCATTGGCCACGGCACGGACGGCATCCGGCATTCCCATTTTTGCTGCCATTTCACCATACGACCTGGTGTGGCCATAATGGATGCATGGCAGTTCGTTCCACACTTTCTGTTGGAATGCGGTGCCTGCAAACAGCAATGGCACTGTGAAGTTGTGCCGTTCCCCGGCGAAATATTCGTCAAGTTGGGATGTGGCGGTTTCAATTACAGGGGATGACCCCTCCTTGAAGGTCGCGTTCAGGATGCGTCTCAGCCTGTTTTCTGTATTTGCATGCCGACGGCCTGCCTCCCAGTCGCACATACACAGCCTGCCGCCATACGAACCCATCACCAGCATTCCGCAAGGGGAGCTGTACCGCCTTACCGTGATGATATTGTTTGCCTTTGTCTTATTGTCTGCCTGCATGTGTAAAAAGCTATGTCGGCACAAAAATAATAATTTGAATCCATAAAAGATATACAAATCTGAAGGCTGCAACCGGTATCGTCAGTCGTAATTGATTCGTTTAACGGCATTTTATAATGTTTTTTGAATTGTTTTGAAACCATCGGTCTGCTACATCCGTTTTTACACATACAATCTCCGATTATAATGGTAGTCATTCATTGATTGCACTGCAATATTTCCTAACCGCTAAAAACTTTTTATTATGGAAACCAAAACCAAGAAGGAAGCCACTTCGAAAAAAGAGGATGCCAAATCAAAGGCAGAGACCCCGAAAAAAGATGTAACTGCGTCAAAGGCCGATAAAAAGGCTTCGGCAGACGACCAAAAGGGCGGCACTGAATTCCGCGAGTTTTTCATTGACGAGTTGAAAGATATATTGTGGGCTGAAAAGGCCCTGCTGAAAGCTCTTCCCAAAATGCGGAAAGCGGCTACCGGCAAGGAACTGGCGGCATCGTTCGAATCGCATCTTTCGGAAACGGAAAATCAGATTTCTACGCTCGAACAGGTGTTCGATATGATGGGCGAGAAGCCCAAAACGAAAAAATGTGACGCCATGGAGGGGCTTCTTTCTGAGGCTGAAAGTATAATTTCCGACACGGAAAAAGGTTCCGCAATCCGTGATGCCGGGCTGATTCTTGCCGCACAGAAAGTGGAACATTATGAGATTGCCACCTATGGCACTCTCGCGGCTTTTGCCGATGCTATGCAGGAAGCCAAAGTGGCCAAGCTGCTGCGTTCCATCCTGAGGGATGAGAAAAAGTCTGACAAAATGCTGACCATTCTTGCCCTTGAATCGGTTAACGAGGAAGCATCGGAGGAATAGCCGTTGCATAAGCAGGGTTTGACCCATCCCGGTCACCATACCACACCGCTGTCTTGCTCCGAAAAGACGTGGCTTTATAAACAGGTTACCTCCGAAATCGCCTGGATTTCGGAGGTGACCTGGATTTTGATGTTTTGTCCTGTGGCCCGGAGAAGCCGATTTTTGTCGTTGTAACTAATTGGTACTCGGAATGTTGTAATGCCGTACTATCCGCTGTTCATGAATTGTACACGGCATTATTTCAATGTTCTTACCCATTATTCCATCAGGGCAATGCAAAATTAGTGTTTAACTGTTGAAAGAATTATAGCCATTCATCTTTCAACAGGAAATCAAATAAGCCTGTGAAATATATACCATTGTCATCGGTATAAGGCATTATCTCATCGCCGACAACTATAATCTTCTTGAATGAATCGGATATCTTCAGGAGAGATGCGAGTTCCTGCTCCCGCTTTTCTTCGGACGGTATCGAGTACGCGGACTGAATATAATACTTCCGGCTTCCTTTGTTAGCGATGAAGTCTATCTCACGCTGTGAATATGACATTTTGCCGTCTTTCATTTCACGGCTTTCCACTATGCCGACATCTACAAGATAACCGAGAACACGCAGATGGTTATATAGGACATTCTCCATTATATGTGTAGGCTCCTGCTGGCGAAAATTCAACCTCGCGTTTCTCAGACCGATATCGATGCAGTAGTATTTCTTATTGGTTTCATAATAACGCCTGCCCTTGACATCGTATCTCTCCGCGCTTTCAAACAGGAAGGCATTTTCAAGATAGTCAATATAAGACGATACTGTTTTGGAATCAATCTTCATCTTTTGCACCGATTCGAGGGTATTGGCTATTCGTGCCGGATTGGTAAGCGAGCCAATGGAACTACATAACGAGGTGGCAAGTCGAGAAATGGCAAGTTCATTTCTTACTTTGTTTCTCTCTACCACATCATCAATATAAGTCTTGTCCCACAAGTTCTGAAGATAGTTTATTTTTTGCTCATCATCAGTATAGTGGATAAGACGAGGCATTCCACCGAAAGTCGAGTACACTTTCCATGCTTCACGCACATCATAGTATAAGGCTTGATAGAACTCTCTGAATGACAAAGGGAACACCCTGATTTCATCACCCCTGCCACGGAATATAGTCCGTATGTCTTTTGACAGGAAACGGGAGTTGCTTCCGGTCACATACACATCTATATTGTCATGACCGTTAAGACCGTTTACGAGTCGCTCAAAATTTTCAAGTTCTTGTATCTCGTCAAGAAAGATATAGTAGTTTTCGGTATCGCTCTTTATCTGTGAGTAGATATGATTCTTTACAGCCTTTGGATCAAGAATGTCGAAATCATATTTGTCGTCATCCTTGTCAAAGTCCAAAGCAATGATATTTTCAGAGGGTACTCCTTGAGCGGTGAGATAATCCCGGTATATATGACTTAATAGCCATGATTTGCCACACCGACGTGGACCGGTTATAATTTTAACTTCGCCGTTGTCCTTCCTGAGAATCAGCTTATTGAGATAGGAATCTCTTTGTATGTATTTGTCGTTGCTCATTCCTATTCCGAATTTACTGCAAATTTACAACATTTTCGGAATACATCCAAATACGATATTGTCCAACCTGCCTATTTGCTAATTTTCCAACAGGTAGTCATTTGGTAGTCAAAAACGGCAAAAGAAAAATCGCAACCACTTCATTTTCAAGTAGTTGCGATTTTGCGTTGTGACCCCCGGAGAGATTTATCTCGGCAGGGGTTAAGTTCTTTGTCTATCAATGCTTTATAATTCTTGAAAATCATGGATGTTCCCTTTTTGCACACCCGGAAATTTCAATGTTCTTCGTATATCTACAACACAAAGATAGCTATAATAGTCTGACCAACAGCAATCATTGATGTTAAAAATTCCTTTCAATATCCGTTATTGAACGTTATTGAATGTCTTTTATATGCACCCAGTGTCCGGTCTTGGGATGACCGAGCCATGCAATATTCCATTCTTTCAAACGCCTCTTTATCGTGCTTTCGGAACATTCGGCAATAGCGGCCAGCTCTGCACGACTGATTCTATTATTATTCTTTATTGCACCGACAACAGCATCTTTTTGAGGGTCATTTTGAGAGCCATTTTGAGGGTCAACCTGCACTATTTGAGGGTCATTTTGAATGCTGTCACGGTGTTCATAATATAGAGCTTTGCCTTTCACGGTCAAGCCGTATCTTTGATTTGGAACATTGGGCTTATCTTGATTTTCAAGTGTCAGCAGACCATGCTCTATTGCGGGTTTGATATAATTTCTAATAAAGGAACTTTTTGAAGATAAGCCTATTACCTCGCACAAAGTATTGGCTGAAAACCAGTCTTCACCGATAGTTTGAATAAGAATCATGATTGATTTATGTATCGGCTCATTATTCAGTAATTTTGAACTGTGTCCTGCTGTATCTTCGCTATGTCTTACTGTGTCCTTTTGTATCCAGCCAAATGTCTTATGTAATCTAAATCAATTGCCATAAATTCAGTGGTATTACAGATGCAACGGTACAAAATTTTATTGAAATTCAGGTTATTTTATATCGTTGCTCTTTTACTCGTTTGTCGAAATATTCATATGGCGCAACGGCATGACGGTTTTCGGGCTATGCCGTCGGCGGCGTTTTGGAGCGAGTCCGGCACTGCCGCAGACCGCATCGCCACGGATTAGAGCGGGCTAAACACCGAGTGACGGATCGCCAGCGCAGGTTGCGCCACGAGTGTCGCTACACCTGCCCCGTCGTCTCCGTCACCCCGTGTTCCTTACGCCCGCTCCAGCATTGTCTTTTTACAGGTTGCGCCACATCCGCTGATTACGGCAACACACGTCACGGGTTACCGTAATCAGAATCATTACACACTCTTTTTCTTACGGACTAACATTCCGTTATGCCGGTTATCCTGTGTCACCATAAAGGCACTCGCGGCTCTATGTTTCTCCCCGGCAATCGCATATATCACAGCACGGAGTATATTCGCTCGGTATGGATAACGTGCCGGGACGGGCTATTCTATTGCCGACAACTGAAAAATCTCCAGACCTCGCTCCCTGCTGTCGCTCAGCTTGTATTTTTCAGCCGCCGGCGAACAGCCCTTTGCTCCCGTCACGCTGTGGTGTTATCGAGCGAACATACTTCATACTGCGAAATAGACGCATTGAGGTTAAAAAAAAATATCGCCTTATGACACAGGATAACCGACATAATAGAAAATCGAGCTTCACACCTTCACCAGCTCATACCGCATTAAGACGGACTGCAAGGGTGATGGCTGTTATCATCGGAGCGGTGGTCGGGCTGGTGCTTATGGTGATACTCAAACCGATATGCAGAGGTGTCGGGTGGGTTATCTCCCTAATCTCCGCAGTGGTGATAATCTTTTGGCTGATAACAAATTTCTAAACATTTACGACTATGGCACAGAACTCAATGAAAGGAACTATGGCGTTCCAAGACACAATCAGAACTTATCTTGACAATATGGCAAAGAGTGACGTATTGTTCGCCGTCAAGTATGCCAATCCCTCAAAGTCAATGGATGACTGCGTTACATATATCCTTAACCAAGTGCAGAAAAGCGGTTGCAACGGGTTCGAGGACGATGAAATCTTCGGAATGGCAGTCCATTTTTGGGAAGAAAACGAGATAGAGGTTGGCAAACCAATCAACTGCCAAGTGGTGGTCAACCACACGGTAGAACTCACTGAGGAGGAAAAGGAGCAGGCACGGCAGGACGCCATCGCAAAACTCCGTGACGAGGAAGCGTCCAAGATGCGCAGACCCTCGCAATCCAAGAAGGCGACAGAGAACAGACCCCAAGTTGAACAACGCAGTCTATTTGACTTCTAATACATTACAGCTATGAAACCCAAGACAATAATACAGAAAGAGGTCGCACGACTTTCAGCAACCCTGCGACCAATATCCCCCAAGCAGACCGAGTGGGCATACACCAACTGCGTTGAACATATCGCATACCGAGCCAAAAGCGGTATGCTTACCTGCCCCGACTGCGGACACTCATGGAAAAGCGGCGACGGCACGCTGTGTGACACCCTTGAAGGTTGCATCTGCCCTCACTGCGGAGCGGAACTGAAAGTGCAGGACTCACGCAGACGCACTCAGAAGGGTGTACGGTATTTCTGCATACTCACCACCTGCCGGGGGTATCAGGTAATCAGGGTGGCGCAGGCTCACTATTCAAGCAAAAAGGGAGAGCCGATGAAATTTTACTGCACCGAGGTGGTACAGCGTTGGATTTCACCCGACGGCAAAGTGACCGACATGGCATTGCTCCGCACATTTCCCTCCTACTACTGCGACCAGTGGTCGTTATACAGCGACATGGAGGTGCGCCCCTATAACAGCCTTTATGATGATGTCTGCAAGTGGAGCGAAGTCTATCCGCTGATACGCACAATCCCACAGCTCAGACGCAATGGGTTCAAGGGCGATTTCTACGGCATCTCACCCGTGCTGCTTTTCAAGAGAGTGCTTTCCGATACACGGATTGAAACGCTTTTGAAGTCCGGAGAGATTGAGGATATGAAATACTTTATCCTCAACACACACAACGCCGAGATGCTCTGGGCATCATATCTCATCGCCAGACGCCACCACTACAAAATCAACAACCTTAAACTGTGGTGTGACTATCTGCAAATGCTGAACAATCTGGGGCACGACATACGCAACCCGAAGAACATCTGCCCCGCAGATTTCATAGACGCACACGACAGGGCGATGCGCAGGATAGAAGCCAAGCGAATGAAGGAGCGCACTGAGAATGAACGCCGATGGGAAGCTGAAAGGCGTGACCGTGAACAGCGTAAACTGCTGGAGGAGAAACAGCGTGAGGACGATTTCAAGGCTATGAAGTCCAAATTCTTCGGGTTGGTAATCTCCGACAACGAGATAACGGTCAAGGTTCTTGAAAGCATCGAGGAATACTATGAGGAAGGCAAAGCGCAGAATATATGCGTGTTCGGAGCTGGTTACTACACAAAAGCAGAGTCTCTTGTGCTGTCCGCAAGGATTGGTGACAGAATCATAGAAACCGTGGAGGTTGATTTGCAGACCCTCAGAGTGGTGCAATGCCACGGCAAGGGAAATCTCAACACCCCATACCACGACCGCATTGTGGATTTGGTAAACTCCAATGCCCAGCTAATCAAAGCACGAATGACTGCCTAAATGTATAATCCGACCTGCGTCAGCAATGGCGCAGGTCACAATACCCACCCATTATGAACGTGACATTTGAACACCCGACTATCATCTTTGATGAAAAGATAGCCGAAATCATCATAGAATTTGTGAACCATATACTCTATGCCGACAGCGAGAAAACGCTACGGCAGATAGTAGCCGACTTTGCCGACAAGTACGACCTTGACCGATACTTCGTATATGGCTTTGGCAACCATCATCTGTGGCTTAAACAAAAGAAGATAACCGCCCCCGATATGACATTTGAATATCGGATACTTATTGTAGAATACTAAACAGCAACACTATGGCAACGAGAATGACCGCAAACGGAGTAAGCACAACCACTACTCCCAGCACAGAACAATACGAAGTGTTTTACACCGGCTACCGCTCACGGCGAAAGAAACACTACCAATATGATTACCGCCACACCGATGGAGAGTTATATTCCTGTGTGGCAGACACTCTCAGCGAGTGCAGACGACGCCGTGACGAGTGGCTTAACAAGAAGAAATAACATTAGCCAAGTCGTAATATAGAAAAGGCTGGCGACCTCGCGATGAAGTTGCCAGCCCTGATTTTGCCAAAAATTTCGGCCGCCAAAAGGCGGCGATTGGGGATCTTTTTCTGTAATATCTCAAGATTTTCAACATATACTTGAATCAGGGAGAGAAATCACCAGATATGAAATGCGCAGACAGTAATTTTGAGCAGTATAACCTTTATCAATCACTATCACAATAGAAAGTTGATTCATATGTGTTTTTGTAGTATCTTTGCATACTATTATGGAACAAAAAAACAAGACATTCAATATATATTGCGATGAAAGCACCCATTTACCAAATGATGGGTGTCCTTATATGATATACGGGTATGTAAGTGTAGCCTCTAATCAAATAAAAATGATTAGAGAGCAATTAAAGGCTATCAAAACAAAATATGCCTTTAATGGCGAATGGAAGTGGACTGGGATACACGACAAGACATATCAAATGTATCGAGAACTGGTAGAATATTTTTTCTCGGTATCCGGCCTGAATTTTCGGGCGGTAGTCGTTGACAAGTCACATATAGACGAAAGTCGGGCGGAATATACATACAATGATTTTTATTTCAGAATGTATTTCCAATTATTGCATCATAAAACAGATATGGCTGCGCTACATAATATCTATTTTGATATTAAGGATACCTGTAGCCAAATGAAACTGCACAAGTTAAAGGACATACTTAAATATAATGCTTCGATAGGCAATTTTCAATTTATCCGTTCTCATGAGAGTGTTTTCCTTCAACTGGCAGATGTCTTAATGGGGGCAATAAATTACAAGTTGCGGATTAAAACCGGAAACATTGAAGGGAAAGTTGTCGCAAAGCGTAGAATTATTGAGTACATTGAAAGCCATTCATACGTATCATTAACTTGTACCTCTCCGCTCTCTGCACAGAAGGTGAATTTATTTTATATTTCTCTTAAACATTAAGCGATGCCTTTTAATAAATTGAAAAAATATCCCGATTTGTTAGACATTGCGTTTATGTCTGACAGAGATCGGAACAATTCCTTGAGAGGGATTTTTGACAGGGATATAACGGATAATCCAAATTTTATCTTCAGAGGCAAGCGGATTTATCCGTTAAAAAGTGATGGGGTACTGGATATGGACAGAGAATTTACTCATCTTACCACGGAAGAAATTGAAATTGAGGAGGATGGAAAGAGAGTTAAACATCGAGTATTTGACATTCATCGTTCGCAACGCTTACATTGGATAAGACCTCACATAGAAGAAAAAATTGACGATAGTGTCATTATTTTTAGTGCAACAGAACGCGACAAGAAAGCTCGTAAAGATGTAATCAAAACATATATTTATAACAAGACCCATAAATATGTTATAGTCCTTGAGTCTCAGCATGGTGATTCAAAAGGCTATTTCTTGCTTACAGCGTATTATCTTAATCGAGAATATGGGGAGAAGGCGATATTAAAGAAATATCGTAAGAGATTGCCTCAAATACTATAGTATAAAATACAATCTTTATTTACCCCACCATAAAACACAAGGCTCAGATTTATGCCTTGATAAACCGAGCCTCGAAACTCCTTCTGTTTACAGATGAGCGATGCAAAGGTACAAATAAAAATTTATATACCCAAGCATTATATAATATATAACGTAAAAAAACTTATTTTGTTGTGTCGGGCACAGCGGCTATCACTTATGATTGTACAAGCATAAGTATTCTGTCAGCCTCCGTTGGTGCAGTTGCTTGTGGAATTTACCTTTGTAGCGGCAGTGGGAGGTGTATGCTTTGAAAATATCGTGGTCGCCGGATTTCAGCATCCGATATACGGAGCTTTTTTTGACTGCGCCGGGGCCTATGTTGTAGGATAGAACACCGAGCAACAGCGCATCATTCGGTGGAAACTCCTTGAAAATCGCAATAAACTTTCTCAAATCCTTTCGTAACAGGGCATCAGCTTCTTTTTCACTCATATGATAGCCTTTGAAATATTTTTCACCGGGCAATTTTCTATGCCCATAGCCCAGATAAGGCCAGTGGCGACGGGAGTCATGCAACGTTTCAAATTTCTTTATGATAATCACAGCTCTCTCGAATGGCGGCAGATTCATTATGTTTATCTTCCGACCGGCGGCGTTGCCCACTATGACGGTGAGCAACGCGAGTAACATCAGCAGGATTTTCCTCATCTGATAGCCGGATTTACGGGTGTCACAATCTGGCTGACAATCTTGCCACTATCATCGTCGCTGCTGTCTTTGCCGTTGAACTCGAAGGTTTGTTCCCACGGGGTGGTATTGAAGCTGTCTTCTAATGTGGCGATGACATTTATGTTTAACAGTGCCTCCAACGATGAGTAAATCAGATATGTAAGTTTGCTGTTCACAACATTATTTTGAAGGCACTGGCAGAGATTCATCATAGGCTATCCAAGTAAGAGAGAAGATTTTCATCGGTTTTCCATGAGATTTTCTTCCCATTGGAACTATCGATAGCACAGGTCATGAGAGCTTTAGCTTTCATCTCCATATTTACTTCAGCATAGATGTTCGTTGTGTTTATAGATACGTGTCCGAGCCAAGCACGGATCGTATTTATATCCACTCCTGCTTGCAGAAGATGTGTTGCGGTGGTATGCCGGATCGTATGTGGGCTAACTCTCTTGTCCCTTACGGAAGGGAACTGTAGTTCCAGTTTTTGAGCATACCGACTCACCACTTCGTATATTCCAAATCGGGTTATACGTTGGCCGTAGCGGTTTAAGAAGAGTGGTTCATCTGGCTTTCTGTCATTGATTATTGTCTTAAGGATTGCACAGACATTGTCCCAAAGGGGGCATCTGCGAGTCTTGTTTCCTTTCCCAACAATGGTTACCAAGGGGATTGTTGATTCACTTTTGCTTTTGGCAAGCGTCACGGATGATACGTTCAGGTCGGATGCTTCTTCGGCTCTCGCTCCTGTATTGTATAGGAAGATCAAAAGAGCGTAGTCGCGTCTGCCCTGAGCGGATCTCTGGTCGGGCAGAGATAGCAAAGCATCCATCTCAGACTTTTCAAGATACGTTATCATTTTCTTAGGGGCTTTCTTCTTAGGGATATTGCGTATGTTTCGGCTCCATTCCATATGCTCCGGAGAGTTCATGGATACATACTTTGCGAAGGCCTGTAATGCGGCAAGTCTTTGGTTTCGAGTAGCCACTGAGACGTTACGGGTTTCCTGCTGATTGTCAAGAAAGTCTGACACGACATTGATTGTCAGTTCCTGAAGGTGGAGCTTGTCTGGATTTTTATTACAGACATCTCGAAGGTAGCCAACAAGAAGTCTGAAGGTATCGCGGTAGCTACGTACCGTATTACGCGACAGATTCTTGGCAGCCAGCATATAGTCGGTGAGATAACGCCGCACCCAATAACTGAGATATATGGTTTTTTCATTCATGTTGATTTGTTTTGGGGTTTGCATATTCAAAGAATAGATTGGCCGCATCTGAGAGCAGTCCGGTAGTCATGGTAAGATACACAGTTGTGTAACTCACTTGTTTATGGCCCAGATAGGTAGATAACACAGGCAAAAGAGTCTGAACATCCTTACCATCTTGGTACCACTTTCTTAATCGGTTCACAGCGAACGTATGACGAAGATCGTGGATACGTGGCTGATACCTTGTGTTGTCGTTTCGGCTGATTCCTGCTTCTATACGTATCTTTTTGAAGATGCCGTTTATGCAGTTCAGTCTCATTGACGAGCCGTTACACATAATCCATAGAGATGTGTCTTCATCAGAGATCTTGCAGTTGTCCTTTCTCCATGAAAAGAACTTTTCAATCAGTCTCTTTACTTCCTCGTTGAAAGTGACAGTTCTTGACGTGTAAAATTTGGATTCATGGATTGTGATACAACAGTTTGCCAGATCCACATCTTTCATGCGAAGGCTCATGGTCTCTGAGATTCTTAACCCCAGCACATATGTCAACTGAAGGATTGCTTTGACGCATTCAGGATATGTGAGAGAAGGCCGTTTCTGATATGTCATGGCAGCTGAGAACAACTTCTTGAGCTCGATATCTGAGTAAATATACGGTGTTATTCGCTGCGGTTTCTTAGGCTTATCCATAGTCAAGGGTATTTTTGATACATACCCTCGTGACATGCACCACCGGAAGAAGCCAGACAGAGCAGCGTGACGCGTAAACCACTTTCGAGTAATCTCGTTGCCTCCTGATTGCAAAAAATCTGATGTGATGGATGCGGTTATCTCTAACAGATTCATATCTTTCCCCAGATAATTGCAGAACTGTTTCAGAAGATTCGCATTGGTTTTGAACGACTCTCCCAATGAACGTCTATACTCGACATATTTGTCAATGGCACTATTGAGCATCATAACTCAAGCACCTCCTTCCAGTCCATATCCGACACTTCCCTTAGTCTGGAGAAATTGACTTTGGCGTAGATGGCGGTAGTATCGATTTTCACATGTCCGAGCACATCTGCGACTTCTTTAAGAGAGTGTCCTTCATTGACCAGTCTCGTTGCGCAACTGTGTCGGTAACTGTGAGGACCATGGTGCCTTATGTTGAGTTGCCTGCCTTCCAGAGATCTACTTGCCACTTGGTAAACTGTTGATGTACATATACCGTGGAATGGAGCTCGGGTAGTAAGGAACACAAACTCCTGCTTCGGATACTTTGGACGAGCTTCAAGGATATATCTCAGAAGTGGCTGTGCAACCTCATCTATCAGAGGCATTACCTGCGGTCTGCATCCTTTTGCCCTACGCAGATGAATGACGCTATTCCGCCAGTCAATGTCCTTGAGTCTCAGTTCAGTGATTTCACTGGATCTCAAGCCATACATTGCCAAAAGCGATAAAATTGCATGATTCCTTATGCCCTGAATCGTCGGATTTCGCGTAGATTCAGTCAAGATAACTTTCACATCATCCCAATGAAGATATGACGGAAGTTGCTCCATCGTGTACAGCCGAGGGGCGGAAAGTGTTTTCCACAAATCGTCTTTCACCCATTGTCTATCAGCCGCATATCTGAAGAAGCAACGTAGTACGGATACAAGCCCTGCAATAGTGCGTCGATTACACCCATTGTAATGACGTTCTTTGAGATAACTGTCAATGTCTGTAGATTGAATATCGGCAAGCAATAAACTTGAGCCCTGAAGGTAATTCATCAGATGACGAAGTATACTCAGACGGCTTCTATGAGTCTGGGCAGAATATCCTTTGGATTCAACAAGCCAGTTGAGATATGACATGATCTTGTCTTTTTCGGGAAAATCATGTTCCTCCGGCTGGGCAAGTAGTCCCATATGTGAAAGCCAATTAGTTGTGACATGAATGAACGTCCGATAACTATTATCGGTACCGGATTTCTTTCGTTTGCTTGGATCCTCAACATCTCGCCATATAGCTGCCGCGTTTTGTATTTCACTCATGGTTACAAGAGAAGTAGATGGTAAATCAAGCAACTCTATGGCTGTCAGTTGATATTGTGCGATTCGTCTCAAAGTCACTGAAGGAACCCCCTGTTGTTCTTGAGCTTCCAGATATGCGAGCCGTTCCATATACATCGGTGAGACAAGGTGTCGAACTCGAAAGTATCCTCTTGGAAAAATCTTGCTGATTATATTATCCTCAGGATAATAGCGGTGATCCAGTCTTCCCAAATATGTCAACCATCTCTTGGACGCACCAAGAAAGCGACAATGGAAATTAACCTCCACGCGCATATCACACCGTTGTTGACGTGTCATCGAATCCCATTCAGATGTCTTTTGGACGATATATTCCAATGGAATCTCGAATGTGTCACTTTCTCTAAGGGCAAGAAGTTCATCAATTGCGATTAGCAGACCAGCCAATCCTCGCAAATGTCGAATGCCCATTCCATCTGCGTGTAGTTTGTGCAGATATGCTTGTCTTTGCTCAGAGAATGAGGCTTGCTCATGTCTTTGCAAATCCAAGAAGTTTGTGAATAGTAAATTAAACATATTGTAGAATTAAAAAATGTCTGATATAAAATATGACTATTTTCTTAACCCTAAAATTATGTTGTTATGATTAAAGTTAATGCACATACCCTTAATCACTTATCAGGTGATGCAAACATAAATGTCATCGCCACATTAGAAGATAATTTCGGTTCGACCCCGTGGGAACAGACTTTTGAGTTCAACACCAAAGATAATGATGACAATACAGGTGGCTTGGTCGTTACTCCCATCAATCCCGGAACATTAACCCCGATCAGCCAATGAAAAAACTACTGGTGTTCTTCGTGGCGTTGCTGACCCTTGCGGCAGCAACGCCCGCCCACGCGACAAAAAGGAGCATAATGGAATTGCCGTTAATCGAAAGAGCGGTGCTAATCATAAAGAAATTTGAAACGCTCCATCGCCCTTGCCACTGGCCCGCGATAGGATATGGGCACATGGTACAACCGGGAGAACCTTATCGACGTGGCATACAGCTTACAGAAAGGCAAGCCGACATACTGCTCAGAAATGACTTGATGAAATTCATATCGCTATACAAGCACATGGGAGAAAGGGATGCGATTTTACTCGGCACACTTGCCTATAATATAGGGCCCGGCGCGGTAAACAAATCCACGGTATATAGAAAACTGAAACGTGGCGACCGCAACATTTATAAAGAATATATCGCCCACTGCCACTATAAAGGTAAACGGCACTCCGGATTGCTGAAGCGCAGGATTACCGAGTTCGCCGCCCTGTATGTGCGGTGATTAAGATGCAAGCCAAATGCCGCCTTTGGGCGGCCAAAATTTTGAGCAAAATAAGCTGGCGACTCTATATCACATAGGGTTGTCAGCTCTGTTTACGACTATGGCGTTGGTCGTTATTTCTTCTTGACGAGCCATTCATCACGCTTGCGTCTGCACTCGACAAGGGTGGAAGCGACACAAGAGAACAGCTCGTTGTCGGTATCTCGGTAGTCGTACATCACACGG